>AACY020561667.1_pt1 | contig 35946 bp, 39 predicted proteins | sample 267378 | NCBI WGS metagenome assembly AACY02 (sample SAMN02954345, study PRJNA13694) | marine metagenome | biome: aquatic; feature: ocean; material: water; isolation source: isolated as part of a large dataset composed predominantly from surface... | reverse complement strand
TTTTTAATCATCTCAAGAGACAAATAATGCTGAAAATGCAGCTAATAAGCTTTCTTAAGATTAATATTTAAATTACTATTACTACGTTTTATTACGACATTAGCATCTAAACTACAACAAATATGAACTTAAAAGACTTTATGACTTTATTGATCGTTTCAATTCTTTGGGGCGGGTCTTTTTTGTTTTTGAGACTGCTTGTTCTTGATGGCTTAGAGCCTCTACAAATCGTATCAATGAGAATGTTGCTTGCAGCAATATTTATAGCACCTTTCTTTATTATTAAAATGAATAAATATTCTTTTTATGACCATAGCTTCTCAATTTTACTTATAGGCATACTAAATACAGCTCTACCATTTACACTCTTTTCCTATGCTTCGTTAACTTTAGGAGCTGGCTCATTATCCATACTGCAGGCAACAGTGCCAATTTTAACGGCTTTAATACTATTTTCTTTGTATAGGGGTGAATTCTCCTATTTTAAGCTTACAGGCGTTTTAATCGGTCTTATGGGCTTATTCTTTTTAGTTGGCCCATCAGGAAATTTAGATCTATTTTCTTCTATTTTATGTGTCATAGCATCGCTTTCTTACGCTATTGCTGGCGTATATCTATCAAAGACGCCCTCAAGAATGAGTAATTCATTTATAGGTATGGGCTCAATAATTGTAGGAGCAATCGTATTGTCCCCATTTTTATTTGTTTATTCTGACAGAATGCATGAGATTTCCTCTACATCATGGTTTTACATTGGATTATTAGGTGTAATTAATACTTCGCTTGCCTATGTATTATTTATTAAACTTATCAAAAGAATAGGGCCAATAAATGCATCATTTGTTACCTATCTAGTTCCTGTATCAAGTATTTTTTTAGGAATAGTAATTCTCGATGAAATTCTGACAACAAGCATGATAATTGGTACGGCACTTATATTCTTGGGAGTCTTTTTTGCTAACAAGCAAAAAACGGCTAATAAATAATTATTTTCTAACTATTTCTTTAGGTCCGATATGTTTTCGGTTTCTTGATTTCGCTAAATCTATTTGTTTCTGTCTATTTTTATAGCGTTCTACCTGTTTAAGTGTTTTATTATTAAAACAATTTGGACAGGAAACCCCACGAACATATTGTTCTGATTCTTTATCGTTCTCTGTGATTGGCATTCTACATCCATGACACATATCGTAGGTGCCTTCTGATAGATCATGTTGAATAGATACTCTATCATCAAAGACAAAGCATTCACCTTGCCATAGACTTTTATCTAAGGGCGTTTCTTCTAAGTACTTTAATATTCCACCCTTAAGATGATAAACCTTACTGAATCCATCTAACTTCATAAAAGATGATGCTTTCTCACATCTAATGCCTCCTGTACAAAACATGGCAATATTTTTATTTTTCTTATCTTGCTCAGAAAATTTTTGTTTCTTTACCCATTGTGGAAATTCTCTAAATGTTTGAGTTTTAGGATTAATGGCATCTTTAAATGTGCCTATTGAGTATTCGTAATCGTTTCTAGTGTCAACAACTATGGTATTAGGATCTTTGATTAAATCATTCCATTCAGAAGGCTCTATATATTCTCCAGCTTGATTTACAGGATCGATTGATTTATCACCAATGGTGACAATCTCTTCTTTTAATTTAACTTTTAAACGCATAAACGGATTGATATCGGAAGCAGAGTGCTTAATATCTAAGTCAGAGAAACCAGGAATTTTTTTAATGAAATCTAAAGCTTTTATTAAGTCGTTTTCTTTTCCAGAGATTGTGCCATTTAAACCTTCATCACTAATTAAAATTGTTCCATAGATATTAAACCCCTTTAACTTAGCCTTGATTGTCTTTTGCAGATCTTCAGGCTTTGCAACTTGAGCAAATTTATAAAGTGCCGCTACTTTAAACATAATGTAATTTTATATAAAAAATGGTGCGCCCGGGAAGATTCGAACTCCCGACTTTCTGGTTCGAAGCCAGACGCTCTATCCAGCTGAGCTACAGGCGCAGACCTTTTAAAAGCTGTTAATTATATATGATTTTACTAAGGTGGTCGTGGTGCGCCTGGGAAGATTCGAACTCCCGACCTCTTGGTCCGTAGCCAAGCGCTCTATCCAGCTGAGCTACAAGCGCACATTTAAATTATAATTATTAAATATAAAATCGCTATAAATGAAAGTAATAATTGGTGGAGCAGGTATAACAGGATTAGCTGTAGGCTACTATTTGCAACAAAAAAGAATTGATTTCGAAATTTATGAAGAATCTCATTACCCATCCTTTTCAACCACAGGAATTCAATTAGCTTCAAATTGTCATTTTGTATTTAAAGAGCTTGGTATTTATGATCAGATAAAAGAAGCTTCTATAGAGAAAAAAACACTAAAGGTATATTCCGAAAATTATTACCTAAACGAACTTTCAATAACTAATAATGATGATGAAGGAACTTTTTTTATAAGAAGGTCAGATTTATTATCGGCATTAAGTTCTTTAATCCCATCAGAAAGAATGCAATCCTCTAAAAAAATTTTTGATATTTCCTCAACTAGTTCTGGTATTTCCCTAAATGTGGACAATCATGAAGTGAAAGCAGATCTCTTCATTGATTGCATGGGCGCAAATTCATTCATAGCAAATAACTCATATGCTACAGACTCAACTGCAATATGGGGTATATCAGATTTTTCAAATGAATTTTTTAAATCTTTCAATAATTTTATGTTTGAGGGCATGCATTTCGTTACTTACCCCCTTACAAAAAACCATACAGCTTATACATTGGTATTTAATAATTCAAAATTTCAAAATCATAATAATAAAAGTGTAACTAAAGAAGATTTAAATAAGCTTTTAAAAAATGAGTTTGCAGACTTAATTAATAGCTCTAATGATAATGTAATCAGACCTATAAAAGGATCAAACATAAATAAATGGGGTGCAGGCAATATTATATTCTTAGGAGATTCAGCTCATTCAATTACTCCACACTTAGCTCAAGGTGCTGCACAAGGTTTAATAGATGCTGCGTATTTGAATAGGGGTTTTAATACAAATATTGACCCTGAAGAATTTTTTGAAAAAAGAAATTTAATTATTAATAAGATAAGATCAGAATCTAAATTAAATAAAAATCGCTACCAATTAGGAATGCCTTTTAAGCTATTGAGAAATATTTATTTAAAATTATATAAACCTAATTACGGTTGGTTATTCAACAGCAAATATGAAGCTTAGTGTAAATTTAAATAAAATTGCTTTACTTAGGAACTCCAGAGGTGGGCATCAGCCAGATCTTGAATATTTTGCTAAGAAAGCCTTAGATGAGGGTATTATTGGCCTTACAGTCCATCCTAGGCCTGATGAAAGACACATAAAACACAGCGACTTAGAGTTAATTAGAAGCATTACAGACCAATATAAAAAAGAATTTAATATTGAAGGGAATCCTTTAGAAGGTGAAAGCAAACAATACATTGGCTTTATGGAGATAATTAGAAAACACAAACCTACACAAACAACTTTAGTGCCTGACTCAACCTCCCAAATTACGTCTGATCACGGTTGGGAAATTACAGAAGTAAATAATCTAGATTTAACCAATCAAGTAAGAGCAAATAGTAAAAGATGTAGTATTTTTGTGGATGCAGACTTAGATTTAGATTCACTTACTAATAAAGATATAAATGCTATAGAAATCTATACGGGGCCGTATGCTCAAGCAGTGTTAGAAAATGATATCAAGCAAATTGAAATAGAAGTAGAGAAAATTAAAAATTTATCATCCAAAGCCAAAGAATTTGGTCTAAGGGTAAATGCTGGTCATGATTTAAATCTTGAGAACTTGCCAGGATTAAGAAAATTAGATTTAATAGACGAGGTTTCAATCGGGCATGCAATAATAACGCAATCATTGATTGATGGCTTTAATAACACAATTAAAAAATATTTAGAGGTAATAAATGGATAAAGTTATAAACGATATAAAAGATCAGATATCAGAAAATAAAGTTCTATTATTTATGAAGGGATCACCTTATCAGCCTCAATGTGGTTTTTCAGCTAAAGTTACTCAAATACTATTCTCATATGATGTTGAATTTAGTTATATTGATGTACTTGAGTTTCCTGAAGTAAGAGCCAACCTACCAAAGATTTCTGATTGGCCAACATTCCCACAATTATTTGTTGATGGCGAATTAATTGGTGGTTGTGATATCGTCACAGAGATGCATGAGAATGACGAACTTTCTACTGTTTTAAGCTGAAGAAGCTGAAGAAATTTGAGTTTGTAGAAAATTTTCGTCCCCAACTTTTTCAACTAGTGAAATTTGAGTGCTTAAGTGATCGGCATGTTCTTCCTCACTTTCTAAGATTTTTAGAAGCATGTCTCGAGAGACATAGTCTTTTTCTTTTTCGCATGCCATTATGGCAGATTTTAGATCAGGAATTGCTTCATTTTCTAGCTTCAAATCACAATGAAGAATATCAATAGCATTTTTTGCAATATAAACGCTACCCATATATTCCATACTAGGTAATCCTTCTAAAAATAATATTCTTTGAATCAATTTGTCGGCGTGTCTCATTTCATCCATTGATTCCTCATATTCTGCTTCAGCAAATCTGTTTAAACCCCAATCTGAGAGCATTCTTGAATGTAGAAAATATTGGTGGATGGCCCTTAGTTCATTTGATAGAACTTTATTTAGGTGGTCAATGATTTTACCGTTCCCTTGCATATTGAATTTATAGTGTCTTTGTTGTTAAAAATCAAGAAAAATAGAAATTTTGCTAATGATTCTCATTTAGAATCTTTATAACCAAGCTTCTCATGGAGATCTTTGCTAGAGGTGGTATAACCAAATGGCACTCGTTCACCAGGATGCACTCTTTTAAATGCTTCTTGAACTGCTAAGGTTGTTTCATGAAAACCAGACAGTATTAAATTAAGTTTTCCTGGGTAAGTGTTTATGTCGCCAACAGCAAAAATTCCTTTTTGTTCGGTTTCGAAGGTTTCAGTGTTTACTTTTATTTTATTTCCAGATAATTCTAGATCCCATTCATTTATTGGACCAAGCTTTTTATTTAAACCATAAAAGAAGAGGATGTAATCAACAGATATATTAGAGTCATCTTTTGTTTCTGAATTAAAAAGCACAACATCTTTTATTTTATCTCCTTCATTAAAGTCTTTAATAATATATGGAGTTAATAGTTTTATTTTTTTCTCATCAGCAAGTTTTCTTACTTGCATTTCTGAATCAGGAGCACCTCTAAAAGCATCACGTCTATGGATCAATGAGATATCTGCTCCTATTTTCTCTAATTCTATTGTCCAATCAAGGGCACTATCGCCACCACCAAATATCGCCACCTTTTTACCTTTAAAAATATTCTTATCTTTGATGGAATAAAAGATTTGTTTATCTTCAAATACAGAGAAATCTTTCTCTAGCGTAGGTTTTATTGGTTCAAACGATCCAGCACCTGCAGCTATAAAAACATTTTTAGATTCAATTTCTGTTTTACTATTTGTTTTTACAATCCAATGCTCTTTATTTTTTGTTATCTCTTCAACTCTTTCTTTTAGTATCAAGTTGTAATCAAACGGCTCTATTTGTTTTAAAAGAGCATCAACATGCTCTTGTCCTGTTTGATAGGGCACTCCAGGAATATCGAAGATTGGTTTATCTGGGTATAATTCAGCGCATTGGCCGCCAGGTTTATCAAGATTATCTACTAGAGTACACTTAAGCCCCAATAACCCTGCTTCAAACACTGTAAATAGACCTACAGGGCCCGCACCAATAATCAATATATCTGTTTTCATTTAACTCTCATGCCTGGTTTTGCACCGCTATCTGGTCCAACCATAAATATATCTTCACCGCCAGGACCTGCTGCTAATATCATTCCCTCTGATAATCCAAATTTCATTTGTCTTGGTTTTAAGTTGTTTACTAAAACAACATGCTTGTCTATAAGTTCTTCTAATTTATATGCAGCTTTTATGCCCGCGAAAACTGTTTTTTCACCTAATTCACCAACATCTAAAATTAATTTAACAAGCTTATCTGCTTCAGGAACTTCAATAGCTTCTTTTACCTTTGCTATACGAAGGTCAACTTTCATAAAATCTTCTATATTAATTTCATCCATAACTAGTTAAGTATTCCCTCAAATTCAGATTTTTCAAGTCTTGTTATGATAGCCTTAAAAGGCTTTACTTCTGTGAGACAATCTTTGCTTATTTGATCATAGTCTGTTTGTTTCAGATTTAACAACTCAAATAAACTCTCGGTAATGTTTGGTATATACGGACTTAACAGGATAGTGAGATCCTTGAAAAGGTTTAATGATTCTGAACATATTTCTATGCAAGAATCTATATCGCCATCTTTTGCTTTGCTCCATGGCTCCATAGATGAAATATATGAATTTGCTTCATCAGCAATTGACATAATATTCTTTAATGCTTTTGAGTATTCTCTGTCATTAGTTTGGCCGATAATTTCAGCATATAAATCTTTATATTTATTTGTTTCATTCTGACAGTTTTGCTTAACTTCGGAATTATTATGTTTTGTAAGAAAGTTTTGAGTTCTACTCGCTATATTTATATATTTGCCAATTAAATCACTATTAATTTTTTGCACAAAATCATCAACTGAGAAATTTATATCAGAAATATCAGTATTTAGTTTTGAAGATAGATAATATCTATAAAAATCTGCATTAGCATATTCAAGAGCTTTGTCAGCAAGTATAAAATTTCCACGTGATTTTGACATCTTCATTCCCTCTATAGTCAAGAATCCATGAACAAAGACTTCTTCTATATTCTCTATATCTGCTGCGTGAAGCATTGCTGGCCAAAATAATAAATGAAAATAAACAATATCTTTGCCTATAAAGTGTACTAGTTTCGTGTCTTTATCTGATAATAGTTTTTCATAATCATATTTATTTTTATCACACCAATTTTTTATTGACGAAAGGTAGCCTACTGGAGCGTCCATCCATACATAAATATACTTATTTTCTTCTCCAGGTACTTTGAAACCAAAATAAGGTTCATCTCTAGAAACATCCCAGTCTTTCAACTCTCCATCAAGCCATTCCTTAAGCTTATGTTTTATTGGGCTTTGGTTAGAAAGCTCATCTACTTTCGAGCTTAGGTACCCAGATAATTCATTTAATTTAAAAAAATAATGTTCAGACTCTTTTATTGATGGTTTTGAATCAGAAAGTGTAGATATAGGATCTGATAGATCTAATGCATCATAAGTTGAACCACATACTTCACATGCATCTCCATATTGATCTGCTGCTCCACAGGCAGGGCAAGTGCCTTTTACAAACCTATCTGACAAAAACATATTTTCCTCATTATCAAATAGCTGTTTTATTTTTTTTGTATACACAAACCCCTTGTCTAATGCTTTTTTAAATATCTCAATTGTGAGTTGTTTATTTTCATCACTATGTGTTGAATGAAAATTGGCTAGGTTAACGTTATAGTTTGTAAAAGTATTTTTATGAATTCCATAAATATTTTCTATTAGTTTTTCTGGAGTGATATTCTCCTCCTTTGACTTAAGCATTACAGGAGTTCCATGGGTATCGCTTGCACAAAAATAATGGGCTTCTAAACCTTTTAAATTGAGATGCCTCACCCAAACATCTGTTTGAATTATTTCTAAAATATGTCCGAGATGTAATGGCGCATTTGCATAGGGAAGAGCACTTGTTATTAAATACTTCATGTTCAGTGCAATTATATATTAAACTTTTCTATGTATGAAAAAGATACTTCTAATTCTACTTCTGAGTTTTACGTCATTTACGGAAGAAGATGTAGAGATAGATAAAGATCCATTCGAGAGTATCAATAGAGTGGTTTTCGTGATCTTTGATGAAATTGATGTTGCAGTTATTAAGCCTACAGCTGAAGTTTATAGAGATTACACTCCAAAATTTATAAAAAGATCTATCTCTAATTTTTTTAATAATCTATCTGAGATTGACACTATTGCAAATCAGCTCCTTCAAGCAAAGTTTGATTTAGCCTTACAGGACACAGTAAGATTTTTGATTAATACGACTCTCGGTGTAGGAGGTATATTTGATCTTGCAACTAATGCAGGTTTAGAGAGACATGATGAAGATTTTGGTCAAACTCTTGGTTACTGGGGAGTCAATAATGGGCCATATGTTTTCGTACCTTTTGTAGGACCATCAACACTAAGGGATATGATTGGTTATCCAGCAAGTTGGTATCTTTCTGGCAACTTTGCAATTGATGAGACAGATATGAAAGTGGTATTTACAACTCTCGATGTCGTAGAGACAAGAGAACGGCTCTTAGCTGCTGAAAATTTAATAGTCGGCGACAAATATGAATTTGTTAAAGATGTATACATGCAATCTAGGAACGATCTTGTTCTGGATGGCGAAGTCGAAGATGAATTTCTTATAGATTTTGAAACTGAACTTTTTGAAGAAGATCTTCCTGAAAATCAATAAAGACATCTTCCAGAGCCATATTCTCATTGTTAAGACCTGAAAGTAATCTTCTTCTAATATCTTTAGTATGTGAAACTCTTCTTATTATTTGTATTAGGTGATTGATAGATCGATTTACATCCTTCGGATTAGATAAATTTAGTATGTAAGTCATAAAAGCTCTTATTCCTGCATTAAATTCTAGATTCGTATTCTCTAAATATATTTCTTTGTCAATATTTAGTAGAAAGGTTGGGTCAGAGTATATTTTTCTTCCTAACATTACACCGTCAAATTTATCGAGTAACTTTTTTACACTCTCAATATCTTCTATACCACCATTAATAATTATTTTTAGTTCAGGGAAAGTTTCTTTAATTTCATGAACTAAGTCGTAATCAAGTGGAGGAATTGATCTATTTCTTTTTGTGTCTAATCCACTAATAGCTTTTCTAGCATGTATGACGAACAGTGATATTCCTGAATCAGCTATCCTTTCAATAAAACGTGTCAAGTATTCCTTCCCTTCATGCTGATCAACTCCTATTCGACACTTTATAGTAAGTGGAATTGTAGTATTTCTTTTCATTGCACTTATGCATGAACATAAAAGCTCAACATCTTTCATTAAAAAGACACCAAAATTACCAGATTTCACTTTTTTTGATGGACAACCCACATTTAGATTTATTTCATCATAACCAAAACTCTCACCAATCTTAGCTGCTTCAGCTAATGCTTCAGGATCTGAACCGCCAAGCTGTAAGCCAACAGGATGTTCAATATCACTAAACGAAAGGAGTTTCTCTCTATTACCCTTTAATATGGCATTTGAGTGAATCATCTCAGTATATAACATTGATTTTTTAGTAAATTGACGCGCTAAAAAACGAAAATGACGGTCGGTCTTTTTCATCATTGGAGCGATGCAAAATCTATGGTCGTTTAAACTCATATGAGATAGATAACAGCTACAAGACCAACAGAGGTAAGCACTATTGTATAGGGGAGTGCTTTATAAACCATTCTTAAGTAGGAAAGGCCAATAAGAGGAGCTAGAGATGAAGTTAAGAGAAATAAAAATGCTGCCTGACCATTTGGGGTGGCAACACTAGGCAGGTTTGTTCCTGTGTTGATAGCGACAGCTAACTTATCAAATTGCTCTGAAGTAATTATCTGATCTATTTTTGCTTGAACAATTTCATTCATATAAACAGTCGCAACAAAAACATTATCACTTATAGCTGATAAAATCCCATTAGCCATGAAGAAAAGTGGAACCCATAAATCCTCTGATGCTGCAAAAACACCGTTAATCACTGGAGAAAAAAGTTTTTGATCGTTAATCGCAGCTACGATAACAAAGAAAACTACAAGCAGCGCTGTAAAAGGTAGTGACTCCTTAAAAGCACCACCCAATTGATGCTCTTGTGTGATTCCTTTAAATGAAGTTAATAGAACCATTAAGAAAAGCCCGATTACCCCGACTTGCGCAACATGGAATGCCAAAGCAAATATTAAACATATGCCTAATATCGCTTCAATAATTAAATGTAATTTTTCTAGAGGTGTTCTTTTTAATTCTATTTCTTTAGCATTAATAATAATTTTATTTCTCAGAGTATGTGATAACTGCGCACCATAACCAAAGATTCTTAACTTCTCTATTAATACACAACTTAATAAACCAAAGAGCAATACAGGCATCGTTACAGGAGCCATTCTCCAGAAGAATTCCATAAAGTCCCAATTAGCTTTTGTGGCAATCAATAGGTTTTGTGGTTCACCAACTATTGTGCATACGCCGCCTAATGCAGTACCAACTGCACCATGCATAATGATATCTCTAAGAAATGCTTTTCCCTGATCAAATTCTAATTGAGAAATTTTGTTTTCCTTAAAATTCTTCTCAAAGATTCTATAAAAACCAAGAGTCACACTTATTAATACAGCTGTAACCGTTAGAGCATCTAAGAAAGCAGATAAAAAAGCTGCTGAAATTACAAAAAATAAAGATAAAACAGTTTTAGATTTTATTGTTTCTAGTAACTTGGTAAAGATGACCATTAATAAATCTTTCATGAAAAATATCGCTGAAACCATAAAGATTAGTAGTAGCAATACTTCTAGATTTGAAACAATTTCGTTGAATACATGATATGTATCAGTTAAGCCAAGTAATAGTATTTGAAGTGCTATCAATCCACCGGGCTGGAGAGGGTAGCATTGTATTGAGAATATAAGGGTGTATATAAACTGCAACAGAAGCAGCCAGCCTATTATAAAACCACTGTCATAGCCCAAATCAGTAAGACCAAAGTAAAGGAAAGGATTTAAAAAAAGAAAACCTACGATGCTCCATTTATACCAATCTGGAGCATTCCCTAAGAAACTTTTAAATAATGTACTAACCAATTCTCTTTTAAACGTTTACATTATACTAACAATGAAAAGATTTACTTCTAGTTTTTCAACAAAAGAAACACCTAAAGAAAATGATTTAATTGTCAGTATTAACGAAAGTAAGAAAATACTTTTTAATAAAAAAGAAGGAAGTTTCGTTCACAACAATCTTAATAATCAGTTAAAAGGTGAGGTATTTGAGATTTTTAAGTTCGAAAATAATTCAGTTTTTCTTTCTGGCACACTAACTAATATTACTAAAGACCAAGCCTACTTAAGCAAGAGAGAATTATATCCGTACCTAAATGAAGAGTCTTTAATGATTATCAGCAGAGCATTTCAATTATTCGATTGGATTTATAAACAAAATTATTGTTCAAGAACAGGAAATAAATTGAGTCAAGTACGAGATGATTTGTCTAAGTTTTGTGATAGTTGTCCAAGAGAGTACTACCCAAAAATGTCACCTTGTATCTTAGTTGTATTGACACATGAAAGTGAAATCTTGCTAGTGAGACATAATAACGAGATAAGGACCTTATATACTGCAATTGCTGGATTTGCTGATCTAGGTGAAAGCTTAGAAGAGTGTGTTGAAAGAGAAGTTTTTGAAGAGGTAGGCCTAAAGATTAAAAATATTAATTATGTGGGCAGTCAATCCTGGCCCTTTCCAAATCAATTAATGATGGCATTTCAAGCTGAAGCTATATCTAAAGATGTTCAAATTGATGAAAAGGAAATTTTGGAGGCATCTTGGTTCAGGCCAAACGATCTTCCCAAAATACCTCCAGAACCATCTCTATCTAATCAACTAATCAAAAGAGCTATTAATTCCTTGATCTAGGATCATTTTTAGCTCTGCTAACTCTTTTTTTGGCTGGTTTATTTGTTGGTTCTTCAATTCTATTCCCAATATTATCGTCTATAACCTTTTCTTTAGTCTTTTTAACAATGTTCTTCACATTACCACTTTGTTTTTTAGGGTGAGTTTTCACATTGCTTTTTACTTTATGAGAGTTATTTGAAGATGGTTTACGTGAAATATTTCTAGGTTTATTAGATTTCGTATTTCTTCTAACATTTGGCCTCGATTTTGAAGAGTTATACCTTCTGTTTCTAGGTTTTTTAGTTTTAGGCTTTTCATCGCCTTTAAAAAAACTAAATAATGAATCTAGTAAACCTTTTTTATTTGAATCTGCTTTTGGCATATTCCTAAATTCAACATCTTCGACCATAGCCTTAGCTCTCTTTTTCGGAACTTTTAAGTTATAGCTAGTTCTGTTTTGAAATGCTTTTGATGATTCTTCCATATTCTTTTCATAATCAAAGTATGCATTCTTCTTTATTTCAATTGTATAGCTGTCATTCTGTTTATAAGGATCAATAAATGTCATTATTTTATTTGAAAATTTTCGCTCTATCTGATCCAGATGAGATCTATAACGATTTAATAATTCATTTGCAATATTTGGTGAAACCTTAAGCAAAAGAATGCTAGATCTATTATTTATAGATTTTTCTGTTATTAAACGAAATATAGATTCGCATATAGATGACACAGATCTTACCCATATTGTTTTACCCATTAAGTCATTTAAGGCAGGCTTGATTCTTTGTCGTGACATTTCCATCAACCCAAATCTTGATATTTTATCAAGCTGGATTCTTGCATGATCCTGTTTAGTCGAAGCATACATAGCTTTTTCTACCTTTTCATTACTTTTAGGATCTTCCATATCAATAAAATCAATGACAATTAATCCACCTAGGTCCCTTAACTTTACCTGTTTGCCTATTTCAGAGGCAGCTTCGAGGTTAGTTTTAAGTGCAGTTTCCTCAATATCAGAACCTTTAGTTGATTTTGCTGAATTAATATCAATTGAAGTTAATGCTTCACCTGAATCGATTACTAATGAACCACCTGAACGTAGCTTAACTTCTCTGGAAAAAGCAGATTCTATTTTTGACTCAATTCCATAACTAGCAAAAAGTGGAACATCTTCATCATGAAGCTTAATTTTATCTACTAAATCAGGAATGATTTTATTTGCATAAGTTTTTGCTGATTCAAAATCATCGCTATTATCAACAATTAGTTCTCCGATATCTTCTTTAAAATAATCTCTTATATTTTTTTGTATAAGACTTTGATCAGCATAAATTAACTGAGTTGCTTTAGCAGTTTTGATTGCTGATTCGACTTCTACCCATAATTTTTTTAGGTACTCTAAATCCCAAGATAATTGTTCAATCTGTTTTTCTATACCAGCAGTACGGATTATTAAGCTCATGCCAGCTGGAGTATCCAAAGAATCTAAGAGGTCTTTTACCTTATCTCTTTCTTCTCCATGAATTCTTCTCGAGATTCCACCACCACTAGGATGGTTTGTCATTAAAACTATAAATCTACTTGCTAAAGATATGTACGTTGATAAAGCTGCGCCCTTATTGACCCTTTCTTCTTTTTCAATTTGGATGACTATATCGTCCCCTTCTTTAATCTTAAATCTTTCCATTCCAGATTTAGAAGGGTCAAAGTATTCAGGAGATAGCTCTTTAAATGGAAGAAAACCATGTCTTGATGAACCTAGTTCGACAAATATTGCCTCTAAACTAGCCTCAATCTTGGTAATCTTACCTTTGTGTATACTTCCTTTTTGGAAATTATTTCCTTCGAACTCAAGATCGAAATCTATGAGTTTTTCGCCATCTATTAATGCACTTCTTTTGCCATTAATAGAATTTGTATCAATTAGTATTTTTTTCATTGTATCCCTTATAAATAAAGGATAAGAACAATATTTAAATCAGAAGTTTTTCAGGAATTACCATATTTTTGAAACCTATTAATCTTTTATTGATTGTTCTTATCATTTTGTTTTTTTCTATATTTCTATTGCTTACTTTGTATATTTTTTTATTTCAGTTGTAAGCTTAGGGAATATATTCTACAGCATAATGGTCAAAATTAGTTTTTTTCTTGTGAATGACGATGATAGCGGACGCCGTCTTGATAACTTTTTATTTAGTAAATTTAAAAAGAATCTTCCTAAATCAAAAATATATAGTTCTATTAGAAAGGCAAAAATTAAAGTAAACCAAAAGAAATCTAAACCTGATTATAAATTGATTGCAGGAGATAAAATTTCTTATCCTGAATTTACTATTAAAGCTCAATTATCAGAGTCTCCTAACCTTGAAAGTCATATGGAGATAATTAAGAAATCTATAATTTACGACTCAGATAGATTTGTTGTAATCAATAAGCCACCTAATTATTCAGTTCATGGTGGATCTGGACTAAATTTTGGTGTCATTGAAATAGTTAGAAAGCTTTATAAATACTCTGAGAATTTTAATTTAGCTCACAGAATCGACAAAAGCACTAGCGGATGCCTTGTAATAGCAAAAAAAATGTCTGCTTTAAGAGATATTCATAAACAATTTAGACAGCGATCGGTAAAAAAGGTATATGAATGTGTAGTTCACGGCAAATGGCCGGAAAATTTAAAGGTTATTGAGAATGAATTAGAGGTAAGCAAAACTAGCCAATCTGAGAGAAAGGTTAAGAAATCTGAAGCAGGGAAGAAATCCAAGACTAAATTTACCATTGATGAGAAATATAGAGACTTTACAAGACTGATAGCTATACCTCATACAGGCAGGACGCATCAGATTAGATTTCATTGTTATGACGCTGGATATCCCATACTGGGAGATGAGAAGTATGCTCTGAAAGAAAATAAAACTACAGCAAAAAGATTAATGCTCCACGCAAAAGAGATAACTTTTATGGACGGAGAAAAAACCATCCATGTAGAAGCGTTAGAAAAATATAATTTTTTTGATGGTAGGGATGAACGGACTTGAACCGTTACGCCTTGCGGCACGTGAGTTTGAGTCACGCGTGTCTACCAATTCCACCACATCCCCGTAATTGCTATCATACATGCTATGCAAAAAGACATCTATAAGTCAGATTATTATTATGATTTACCAGAAGATCTTATAGCTAAGTATCCTGTAAAAAATAGAACAAGCTCTAAATTATTGCACCTTGATGGAGGAGATATTCATTTAGATGAATTTATATCTATACAAGATGAGCTTAAGGATGATGACATATTGGTAATAAATGAGACTAAAGTAATCCCAGCAAGATTAAAACTAAAAAAACAAACCGGTGGCAGTGTTGAGCTATTAGTTCTAGATAAAATTAATAAAAATGTTGGAAATTGTTTAAGTAAAGGACTGAATAAGAAGATTAAAGAACAGACCCTATATTCTGAAAATTTTCCTGTAAAAATTTCAATAATTAATGTTTATGAGGATTCTGTAGAAATTAAGTTTAATCAAGCCATAGATAGTTTATGTGATGCAATAGGCCACATTCCTATACCTCCTTATTTAAATAGATCTGATGAAGAGTTAGATAGAGATAGGTATCAAAGTGTTTTTGCAAACGATAAGCACAAGAATTCTGTTGCTGCGCCAACTGCATCATTACATTTTGATGATACGCTCATGGAACAGCTAGAAGCCAAGTTAACAATCTGCAAAATTAATTTAGATATTGGGTTAGGAACATTTAAACCTTTAAAAGATAAACCTATTACCAATAAATCAAAACTTCATAAAGAAGATTTTTACATATCAGAAAGTTCAGCTACAGTTTTAAATGATGCAATATCAGCAAATAAAAGGTTAGTAGCTTTAGGCACAACAACATTAAGAGCACTTGAATCAGCCTACGACGTTAATGCAAAAAAGATAAGATCAGGCCCTCAGTCAACGGAGATATTTATACATGCAGGTTATAAGTTTAATGTTGTAGACTCTCTGATAACTAACTTCCATTTACCAGAATCAAGTTTATTAATGCTTGTATCTGCTTTTGCGGGGAAAGAAAATACATTTAATGCATACAAATATGCAATTAAAAACAAAATGCGCTTCTTTAGTTATGGAGATGCAATGATAATAAAAAAATGTCATTCAAAGTCTTAAATAAATCTAACTACGCTAGAAGAGGGGAATTAGTAACTAAAACTTCTAAAATACAAACTCCAGTTTTTATGCCTGTTGGAACATATGGCACTGTAAAAGGCTTAACCCCTGAACATCTAAAAGAAATAGGTTTTGAAATAATTTTAGGCAATGCATTCCATTTAAATCTAAGGCCAGGACTAGAAGTTATTAAAGAATTTGGCGGACTACATGATTTTATGGCATGGGATAGATCAATACTTACAGATTCAGGAGGTTTCCAGGTGTGGAGCTTACAAGAATTAAGAAAAATAACAGAAGAAGGCGTTAGATTTAAATCGCCATTAGATGGATCAGAGATATTTCTTACCCCAGAAGATTCAATTCAAACACAATTAACTTTAAATGCAGACATCATAATGACCTTTGATGAATGTACAACTTACCCCAGCACTCTCAGTCAAGCTAAAGAATCGATGGATTTAACACATAGATGGGCATCAAGATGCAAAGAATATTTCAATAAGCGTAAGAAGGGCCATCTATTGTTTGGCATCGTTCAAGGTGGAATGCATCATGAATTGAGAGAAGAATCATTAAATTTTATGTCAGATCAAGATTTTGATGGAATTGCACTAGGAGGGCTAAGTGTAGGTGAATCAAAAGAAGAAAAAACGAAAATTTTGAAGCACCTAGCCCCTTTAATGCCTGAAGATAAACCTCATTATGTAATGGGTGTAGGAACACCGGAAGAACTGGTAGAAGGTGTCAGGTATGGAATAGATATGTTTGACTGTGTCATACCTACTAGAAACGCTAGAAATGGTTTTATATATACATCTACAGGCATTTTAAAAATAAGGAATTCAGAACATAAGAAATCAACTAAACCTATAGATGAAAATTGTGAGTGTTATACATGTAAAAACTTTTCTAGAGCATATTTGCATCATCTCGATAAAGCCAATGAGATTTTAGCAAGCACTTTAATGAGTATTTGCAGTTTATATACATTTAATAAGTTAATGCAGGATATGAGGTCAGCATTAGAAAAAAATAAATTTGAAGAATTCGTTGATTCCTTTTACGATATGAGGGACTTAAAAAAGCCAAAATTATAGAAGTATGAAAATGAAAAACTTATATGTATTAGTGACCTTAGTGTTGGTTAGTGCTTGTGTGCCGCCAAATGATGGTTCAGGTGGTGGTGGAGAAGCATCATTTCTACCATTTTTAATGCTTTTAACCTTTTTCTTATTTATATATTTTGTAACTATAAGACCGCAACAAAAAAGACAGAAAGAACACCAAACTCTTGTAGATTCACTAGAGAAAGGAGATGAAGTTATGACTTCTTCTGGCTTAGTTGGCAGAGTTGAAAATGTAAAAGATAGATTTATCAGCATTAAATTGAATGAAAATGTTTCAATTAATATGCAAAAAGAATTCGTTTCATCTAAGTTGCCAAAAGGTACTATTAACAGCATAGAAACACAGTGAATCAATTTAAAATTTGGCAGATTGGACTGATTTATTCAGTTTTAATTGTTGGCATTATATTTGCTATGCCAAATTTCTATCCAACTAAACCTGCATTGCAAGTAGCTTTTGGAGCCTCATCATCAGTTCTTAATACAAACATCGTCCAATCAGTAACTTCTGAACTAGAAGAAAAAAATATTGAATTTGAAAAGATTGAGCTAAATGATAATTCATTAAAAATTATATTTGATGATGTTGAAGATCAATTAGCAGGCAGAAGAGCATTAGCAGAATACTCCGATGGAGATTTTATAATTGCTTTGAATTCTGAACCATCTACACCAGAATGGCTTAGATCCCTTGGTGGTAAACCAGTAAATCTAGGTTTAGATCTTGCCGGTGGAATACATTTTTTATTGGAAGTAAATACAGAGCGTTATTCACAAGAAAGATTGTCTTCTGAAGGAGCGTCGCTAGTAGAGGAATTTTTAAGTAGAAATATTAATGCTTCATACTCAAGCACTGGAAGTGAAATTAAATTATCCTTTATCAATTCTAATAACCTTGAGCAAGCACGGGAATATTTAAATCAAAATAACTTCATAACCACAGGTAGCAAGTATGCAATCTCTCAAAGCGGCAATAATATCAATCTTCAATATACCAATGAATATCTTGCAGAAATTATTGATTATGCAGTAGAGCAAAACTTAGTTGCATTAAGGAACAGAGTTAATGAACTAGGGGTATCAGAACCAATAGTTCAAAGACAAGGAAGAAGCCGAATAGTCGTTGAATTGCCTGGTGTTCAAGATTCAACATCTGCAAAAAAGATTATTGGTAAAACAGCTAATTTAGAATTTAGATTAGAAGCCAGACCTAATGATTCATTCCTTAGAAAGGAGTCATTTCCTTTTAAAAACCAAACAGGCAGAACAGTATTTCTTGAAAAGGTAATCATTTTAACCGGTGATAATGTTACTAATGCTCAAAGTAGTTTTGACGAAAACGGCAGGCCTCAGGTAAATATAAATCTTGATATAGATGGTGGAAGAGCCATGCAAAATGCAACTAAAGACAATATTGGCAGAAACTTAGGAGTATTACTCATTGAAGAAAAAACTAAAACCTATTTCGATGAAAACGATAATGTCATTCAAGAGAAAAAACCTGTAAAACAAATTATTAGTAACGCCAACATTAAAGATACTTTAGGGACAAGCTTCAGAATAACTGGGCTTGGCAGTAGCCAAGAAGCAAGTGAATTAGCATTGCTACTACGAGCAGGAGCATTAGCCGCTCCAATGACTTTTGTTGAAGAACAAACTATAGGACCATCACTAGGACAAGAAAACATTGAAAAAGGTATAAACTCAGTGATTATAGGCTTCATATTAGTATTTATCTTTATGTTAATTAGATACAAGTTGTTTGGGTTATCAGCAAATATCGCATTAATGTCTAACCTAATATTAGTTACTGCGATTATGTCTACAGTTGGAGCAACACTAACACTTCCAGGTATTGCTGGTATCGTATTAACAGTAGGTATGGCTGTCGATGCAAATGTACTAATTTTTGCAAGGATATCTGAAGAATTAAAAGCAAATGTAGATCCACAAAATGCAATAAGAAATGGATTCTCTAAAGCATTTAGCACTATTATGGATGCTAATATTACCACCTTATTAGTCGCTTTAATTCTCTATGCAATTGGAACTGGACCAATTAAAGGTTTCGCCGTTACACTGAGCATTGGAATTGTCACTTCAATTTTTACAGCGATTTTAGTTACCAGATCACTAGTTAATTTTATTTATGGATATAGAAGAGTAGAGGAGCTTAAAATTTAATGAATATTCCATTTGTCCGATACAATAATTTGGGTTTTATTACTTCATCAGCACTTATTGTCATTGCTTGCATCTCGTTGTTATTCAAAGGGCTTAATTTAGGACAAGAGTTTACAGGCGGAATTGCATTACAGTTAAAATACGATCAAAAAGCAGAATTATCTAAAATCAGATCAAGTCTTTCTAAGATTGAGAATGTTGACTTCAAAGTGAATAATTTTGGTAGTGATAATGAAGTTAAAATTACATTTCAAAGCGATACTGAGCTTAATATCACAGTCGATACAGTAGAGAATCAATTAGAGGAAGATAATTACCTCGGTAAGGTGGTCATGACAGCAACAGTCTTTCCTCAAATAGGTGAAGAGTTAAGAGATAAAGGTGGTATAGCAATACTGGTCGCCATGCTTGTTATATTGGTTTATATAATTTTCCGTTTTCAAATTAAGTTTGGCTACGGTGCAATTGCTGCATTATTTCATGATGTTCTTATAATTCTCGGTATTTTTTCTATATTCGGTTTAGATTTCGATCTTTCCGTATTGGCAGCTATACTTGCAGTTGTCGGATACTCATTGAATGACTCCATAGTAGTCTCAGATAGAATCAGAGAAAATTTTCTTGATCAAAATAAGAAGGGTAGTCCTGAAGTGTTAATTAATGATTCACTCAATCAAGTATTTGCTAGAACTATTATCACTTCTTTTACAACTTTATTGGTTCTAATATCCCTTTTAGTTGTTGGTGGAGAAGATTTAAGAAACTTTAGTCTTGCATTAGCAATAGGAGTTATTATTGGTTCTTACTCTTCAATTTTCATAGTTGTAAAGGTTCTTCTAGCAACGAACTTATCGAAAAAAGATATGGAGAAGCCTAAAAACGAGCCTGAAGAATCTTATTCTTTAGATTGATAACCAGAAGCAACACATCTTGTAAGTTCTCTGAAACATTTAGGTCCTGATACGATCATATGATCAGAATTGTAGGTGTCTGGTTCGCCCGTAAAATCACCTATTAGAGCACCAGCACTTTGAGCTATATACAGGCCTGCAAGCCTATCCCAAAGTTTAAGACCATGACCCCAAAAACCATCCAGTCTACCTGCTGCACAGTATGCTAAATCAAGAGCAGTACAACCAGACCTTCTAATAGTTACATCATATTTCTCAAGCTCTTTGAATGTATCAAGCACTTTATAGGTATACTTTTGTTCTGGGTTTGAATGACCAACTGAAGATAAGAATGCATTTTTTAAAGTATTTTTCTTATTGGCTCTGATACGTTTGTTGTTTAAAAGAGATCCAGTCCCCTCACCAGCACAGAATGTTTCATCTCTCAAGGGGTCAATTATTACAGCACAGACAACTTTACCCTCACTAAAACATGCAAGTGATAAAGCATAATGAGGATATCCATGAACAAAATTTCTTGTGCCATCAATTGGATCCAGAACCCAGGATGATTCTTTTTCATCTATACCATCTAAACCTGATTCCTCACCAAAATAACCAAAATCAGGATAGTGTTGCTTTAAGTTATCAAAAACAATATTTTCAACGTATTTATCAAGATTTGTAGTGACATCATTTTCACCTTTTTTAGTAACCTCTAGATTATCAATTCTCTTGCTAAAGTGTATTATTTCATTTGCACCTTCATAAGCTGCTTTTAATGCTCTGTTGAGTATTGGTGGTAGCGACATAGTGAATATATTATGGGTTTAAATAAGCAAGTCAAAATTATTCTTATAGAAACATCTAATTCAGGTAATATTGGATCGACATTAAGGGCTATGAAAACCATGGGTTTTGGTAGTTTATGTTTAGTAAATCCAAAAGAATTTCCATCTGAAGAAGTAACTGCTTTAGCAGCTAATGCAAGCGATTTAATTGATAGTGTTCAAGTAGTTAATTGCATTGAAGAAGCTCTAGATGGATGTAATTTAGTTATTGGTACATCGTCGAGAAATAGAAAAGTTCCATGGCCTAATGAATCTATTGCTTCCGCTTCACCAAAAATAATTGCAGAAGCAGATAAAAATAATACGGTTGCAATACTTTTTGGCAGAGAAGATAGAGGTTTAACTAACGATGAGCTACAGAGATGCAATCTACATGTGCATATACCAGCTAATGAAGATTATCCTGTACTTAATGTAGCAATGTCAGTACAAGTTGTTTGTTATCAATTACTAATTAGTCGAGCTATAGATTCTGAAATGAAGAACAACCAACATTGGGACGTTCCATTTGCGGAGGCAAATCATGTCAATCGACTAGTCGAACATTTTACTGATGTTGCTGAAAAATTAGAGGTTTTTAATAAGGGAAATCCTAGACAAATTGGCGCAAGAATTAAAAGACTTTTTACACGAATCGGTTTAGACGAAATGGAAGTAAATTTTATGAGAGGGTTTCTTGCTGCAGTTGAAAAAAAACTAAAAGATAAATAGCTTTAAAAGATATAATTAATTACTATAATTAGCGAATGTGTCCCCATCGTCTAGAGGCCTAGGACACCGGGTTTTCATCCCGGCAACAGGGGTTCGAATCCCCTTGGGGATGCCAATTCTCTTAAATTGGCGTCACTGACACTATTCTATTTTACTGTCTATTAATACTGCAATTAGCAAGGCTGGTTCAGTGCCCTTATTTACCCATGCATGGTTTGTTCCTCTTTGTATAACAACATCATGAGGATGTAAATCAACTTCATCATTATCAACTAGCAGTGTTACATCACCTTTTAATAGAATTATGTAATCAATAGTTTCGGTTTTATGCATAGCCGGATGTCGTTCAGTATCGACTCTAGTATCAGCGGCACCTACTTGTGAAAAATTATCGTGCGCTATTTGATCCATTACTTCTTTAGGAACTCCTTCAGGTAATGGATTAATTTGAAAATATCTAAATTTAGTCCCATTTTTAGGTGGACATAGTAGAATTTCTGAATCTGCTCTATCTATATTGTCTGTAGATTTAACTGATTCTCCATCGGTATTCCATAATTCATATAAGCCTCCTACCTCTTCCCCTATGCTTCGAGCTGGAGGACCATCTAAAGTTAAAATGGATTTACCATTTTCGTCATGCCCAGTAACTATTCTTCTCATAAAAATCTCCTTATAATGAGTTTATGAAAGCTAACAGAATTTTTCTATTACTTTTAGTTTCTTTTTTTTCATTCACACAAGAAGATAATTCACAAGAGCAAGCTACAAATACAGACTTCGTATCAAGTAATGTTGGATTACCTAGTGTTGATGTGAATTCTAGTTCATTCATGATTACCCGAACAGAAGTACCATGGGACATACAGACTGAAAAAGCTTTTATAAATTCAGATTTAGATGCTCAGTCAAAGCGAGTTGCTTTATTTGGTGATACACATGTTCATACGACTTATTCATTTGATGCTTATTCATTTGGGACAACAGCAACCCCTGATGATGCATATCGATTTGCTAAAGGCGGCATGGTTCTTCATCCTGCAGGTTTTGAGACTAAGTTAAAAAAACCTTTAGATTTCTATGTCGTCAGCGATCATGGGTTATTTTTAGGCATAGTTAAAGAAGCAGCAACAAAGGGGACTCTTTTATATGAAAATGAATCAAGTGCCACTGTGAGAGATTTAAATATCCCAGAAAACTTAACTCTTGAATCGTTAGATCATAGATCCGGTACATTTCTTGGTTATGTATTTGCTGCTAATGCAGCAGTCATGCAAGGCAAACTTGATCCAAATTATTTAGTACAAATTTCTAGAGATGCATGGAAAGATATTATAGGGGCGGCAGACCGGCACAATGATCCAGGCAATTTTACAACTTTTGTTGGCTATGAATATACAAGCTCGACAGATTTGATGGATAACTTACATCGAAATGTAATCTTTAGAGGAGATGGAAATAGATACCCAGAGCTACCTTTTTCAAGAATGAATTCACTTGACCCAGAAGATTTATGGGATTGGATGGATGCTTTGAGAGATCAAGGAATAGAAAGCATGGCTATACCACATAATTCCAATGGATCTGGAGCTCAAATGTTTAAATTAGAGGATTTTGATGGCAATCCATTTGATTCTGAGTACGTATCTAAAAGACTTAGAAATGAGCCAATAGTAGAAATAACACAAGTAAAAGGAACATCAGAAACGCATCCAGCCCTCTCAAAAAATGATGAATGGGCAGATTTTGAAATTATGCCTTGGAAAGTTGCGACAATGACAATATCAAAAGTTGAAGGAGGCTCTTATATTCGAGAAGCGTTATTAAATGGACTAAAGCTTGAATCAGAAGACAAAGATAATCCATTTAAATTTGGTTTTATTGGATCTACAGATGGACATACAGCGGCATCATCTTTTAATGAAGAAGACTATTTTGCAAAAGTTGGGCTTCTTGATAGTACGCCAGAATTAAGAGGTTCAATCCCTATGACTACTCAAGCATTATTGGACAGAGAGACAAGTCAAATTACGGGTGGTGATTTCATTACAGAAGTTGATGGAAAAAAATATGTTAATGCATCTTCAATTTCTTATGGTGCTTCAGGCTTAGCTGCTGTTTGGGCAGAAGAAAATACTAGAGAAAGTATTTATTCAGCATTGAGAAGAAAAGAAGCATTTGCTACAACTGGCCCTAGAATCAAAGTTCGATTTTTTGCTGGTTATGATTTTAATAAGGAAATGATAAATAATGACGGACTCGTAAAGCATCTATATGAGAAAGGCCACTCTATGGGATCAGATGTATTAAATACTAGCACTAAAGCAGATCCTGAATTCTTCATATGGGCTATTCAAGACAGCGATAGTGCACCGCTTCAAAGATTACAAATTATTAAAGGTTTTGTTGAAGATGGAGATTTGAAGGAAATTGTCTTTGATGTTGCTTGTTCAGATGATCTCAAAGTGAACCAAGACAATTACCGGTGCCCTGATAATGGAGCGATGGTTAATATTCAGGACTGCAGCTATGACAATTCAGTTGGAGCTTCAGAATTGAAAACATTTTGGAAAGATCCTACTTATCAAACAGGCCAAAGAGCTTTTTACTATGTAAGAGTCTTGGAAAATCCAACATGCCGTTGGTCAACATGGGACGCTATAAGAAATAATGTAGAACCAAGATCAGATTATCCAACCACTATTCAAGAAAGAGCTTGGTCATCGCCAATACATTTATTACCTTGATTAATGAAAGGAATAAAAGAAATTTTTATTTTTTTAGTTATAGGAATTGTTCTAGTAATTATTGATAATTTATCTGAAGATAATACAAATAAAATTCCTGTTGACGATCAATTATTAACACAACTTAGCCAAGCCTTTGAATTACAGTTTGATAGAAAACCAAATGATACAGAGTTAACTAACCTTTTGGTTAGTTGGTATGAGGACGAAATTCTATATCAAGAAGCGTTATCCAAGGGCTTTGACTTAGACGATGAGATTGTAAGAAGACGCTTAATACAAAAATATAACGATTTTTTAAAAACACAAGCTTACAATTATGTTCCATCAGAAGATGAACTAAAAAGCTACTATGAAGGTAATCTCGTTAAATATATAAAACCTTTCAACATTTCTTTTTCTCATAGATTCTATAAAAGCAAAGATAGCAATCAGACTGATGTATTCTTCTCTGGAAATACCTTTACTGAAGTATCTGAACTAAAAGTTGATAGTAGTTTTGGCCCAGGTTTTTTTCAAAAAGTATTAGAAAATACAGACAATAGAATAAGTTCAACTTATGGATGGCATGAAATTTATGATTTGGAAATATTTCCAGAGAAAATAAACACTTATGAAGATATAAAAGAGAATGTTTTAAATGATTTTATGCTCTCACGCAATACAGAAATGTATGAAGCGAATGTTTTAAAAATAAGAGAAAAATATGAGCTTATTTATAACGACTAAAAAATATTTATTTTTCCTTATATTTTTAGTTGGGCACATATATTCACATGAAATAGTAGTATCAAAGATTCAAATAGAGGAACAAAATCAATCTAATTATAAGATTTCATGGGTAAGACCTAAGCTATCAAATTTCAAAGATGTAAAACTCTCAGTTAATAGTGAATGTAGTTCAATCTCAAACTATAAGTATCAAATCACAAATAAAAACTATATATCTAGCTGGGATGTTGGCTGCGGTATGGGCCAACTATTTTTTATTGAAGCTGAAGGAATAAATACTAATGTTGAGATTTTTGTTTCCACTGTAGATGAGGAAGAAAAACTTATTGGCACCATAAGTTTAAATAATAATAAGATCTATGTTGATGAAATTAATCCCTCAAATAATTTCTTTATGTTGGGAGTTTCCCATATGTTTGGCGGATTAGATCATTTAGTTGTAGTTCTCTTATTCACATTAATGGCTACAACTTCTATTGGTCTAATAAAGACAATTACTGCATTTACGTTGGGCCATAGTTTGACATTAGCTTTAGCGTATTTAGGCGTCTTCTCTATTAGCCAAAGTCCCATTGAAGCATTAATAGCCTTAACGATAATTGCCTTATCTTTAAAACTCTTAACTTTATCAGAACATAATAATGACTCTATATACATCGCAGCATTTTTTGGTCTAATACATGGTTTTGGATTTTATGGCGTACTTGATGAGATATCTGTTGACGAAAATGTTATCGCTAATCTTTTCTTTTTTAATATTGGAATTGAAGTCGCTCAATTTTTATTCATAGGAATTTTATTGATATTAGCTTGGGGTGCAAAAGCCCTATTTCAATTAAATCTTTATAAAAGAAATGATTTTATAGCATATTCAACTGGCGGAATAGGAATGTATTGGCTAATTGATAGGCTTATAACAATTACCTAAAAATGCGTTCATATAAATTAATAGTTTTAGTTCTAATAATTTTTATTACAGGGTTTGGATTCTATGTAAAAACCTATTACAAATCTTTATTTAATACACTGGATCCGAAAGACAACGAAGTATTAAATTATTATAAAATTAACGAAGACCTTACTGACAAAACAAACTATTTCACATGGCTTGGTCAAAGTACGGTTTTATTAAGTGTAGATGGAATAAATATTCTTTTTGATCCAATATTCTCAATGAGGGCTTCACCTTTTAGCTTTATAGGACCCAAAAGAAGAATACCTTTAATAATTGAACTAGCTGACTTGCCTAAAATTGATCATGTCTTCATATCACATAATCATTATGATCATCTAGACATGCCTACACTTAAAACATTACAGAAATATAATCCTGAAATTATTTTTAATGTACCGCAAGGAGATAAGAAATTACTAACTTCAAATTATCTTAATAATGTAAAAGAGTTTAAGTGGTGGGAAAGCGATAAATTAGATTCATTGTCCATGACATTTATTCCTGCAAAACATTGGTCTGCACGTGGTTTTTTTGACAGAAATGCAAGTCTATGGGGAGGGTGGATTGTAAGATTTAATGAATTATCTTTTTTACACCTTGGCGATTCAGCATACGATGAAAATTTTAAAACCTATAAAGAAAAAATAGGAGATATTGATATTGGATTTATAGCTACTGGATCTTACTTTCCAGCTGAAATTGAAAGTGATGTTCATGCAAACCCACAAGAAGCTGTCCAGATAAGTTTAGATTTTGATATAAAAACTAGTTATGGCATTCATTGGGGAAATATTTACTTTTCACAAGAGCCCACTTATGAGCCAAGAGATATGATTGAAGCACTTTCTCTTGAAGATGAAAGAGTTAATTTTTTTACTCCTCTTCCAGGTGAAATAATTTCACTTAGTTTTCGATAATTTCTATTGTAAATGAGAATCATTCTCACTAATATATAGGCCATGAATGAATTTATAATTGTCTTTCGAGAAAGTTTAGAAGCGTGTTTAATAGTTGGGATCATTTATAGTTTTCTATCAAGATCTGGCTTAACCGACGCTATAAAAAAATTGTGGTTAGGTGTAGGCGCATCTGTTTTTGCAAGCATATTAGTTGCATTTCTAGTGGTTTATCTTAAGGGAATTGCAGGTGATACAAGATATGAAAAACTGTTTGAAGCTCTATTTATGTATGCAGCTGCAGGATTAATTTGGTATGTAGTCTTTTGGCTATCAAAACATGTGTCAGATAAAAAAGATTTAGAATCTAAGACGGAAAAAGCATTAAAAATGTCTACATGGGGTGTTTTTTGGGTTGTCTTCTTTTCAATTTTAAGAGAAGGGTTTGAGACAGTCGTAATGCTCTTGGGCCAAGATAGAGGAGATGGTTTCTCCTATACCGGTTTTGCTCTAGGAGCAATATTAGCAATTATTATTGGTTATTTAGTTGTTATAGGCGGGAAAAGAATTAACCTAAGACCGTTTTTTAAAGGAACGACTTTGTTATTAGTATTTCTTGCTTCAGGCATGATTGCCTATGGTACACATGAAGGAGAGGAGTATCTTGAAAAGTCTGGTTATATAGAGAAAGAGAATATTGCTAGGCCATGGGATATCTTGAAACCGACACCTGAAATACCTGAAGGTGGATTTCTTTATAGATATGATTCATCTAAGGATCTTTATTATCACCCTATGTACGATAAAGGTTATATAGGTGAATTTCTTAAAGGTTTTTTTGGTTACAATTCAAATCCGAATTATGTTGAACTATTTGCGTGGATTTTTTCATTAGCATTTGGCATTAGAATGTGGCGAAGGTTTTATTATTGATTGATATAACCTCTTATTAAATTTATTAGTTCTGAAGGCATTAATCCAGATGTAAGATTCAATTGTTCAGCACAATGACCATGTAGTGCAACACCTAATTTACAGCTTTCCATTGGCTTCAAACCCTGTGCTAGAAAGCTGGCAATAAGACCAGCTAGAATATCTCCAGTTCCAGCTGTACTTAATGCAGTAGACCCATTCATACAACAGAAAGTTTCATTTCCATTAGATATTAATGTATTAGGGCCTTTTAGTACTGTAAGAGCATTATGTTTTATGCTGATTTCAATAACTGATCGTAGGCGGTCCTCTTTAACATGTGATGAAGGCACGTTAAGTAATTTTGCTGCTTCTCCTTCATGAGGCAAGAGTATTTGTGTTGTGAATAAGTTAATAGACTTTATTTCTTGTATATAAGCAGCATCTAGAATGGTAGTGATTGGTTTATCCTTAATAAGATCATATGTTTCTCGAGTCCATTTATTATTAAGTGTTCCAGGGCCCGCCAATATAGGAATATTGTTTGAAAGTATTTCAGCTAATCTATCTTGATTATCAAATACTATTATTTCTGGGAATTCTTTAAGAACTTTTATTACATTTTGGCTTTTAGTGTATAAGTATGTCAGCCCAACACCTGACTTAATTGCCATTTGAGCAGCTAAAATTATTGCACCTGGGTATTTTTCATCGCCACCAATAATAAGCAGTTGGCCAGAATCATATTTATTAGAACTAATATCTCTTTTTGGCAAAAACTTTTTGACGTCTTCAAATTCAAAATCAATTATCATTAATTAATAGTATAAAATACTCATAGTTTTTTTGATCATGGGCAAAATTAAATATTTATTAATTATTCTTTTTACTTCATTTGTTTATGCAGAGACAGGTGGTTTTGCAAAAAATGGTGATGTTGAAATTTATTATATTGATTATGGACCAGAAGAGGGCACTCCAGTTTTATTAGTACAAGGCTTAGGAGGGCAATTAACGTTCTGGCCAAATGAATTAATTGAAATGTTTAAAGAGAATGGTTTTAGACCTATTGTTTATGACAATAGAGATGTAGGGCTATCTCATAGTTTTGAAGAATATGGAAAACCAAATTTTGTTTGGAATTACATAAAATTTTATTTACGTCTGCCAATAAATTCAGTCTATTCGTTAACAGATATGTCAAATGATGGCATTGCAGTATTGGATGAGCTTGAAATTGAAAAATCACATGTTTTGGCTCAATCAATGGGTGGGATGATAACCCAGAGAATGGTTGCAGACAATAATGACAGGTTCATATCTTATGTTCTTATTGCTTCGATGGCTGAAACACCGAATGTTAACAATTCACCTAAAGGGGAATTAAGAGATCTCATCGAAAATAGATCATTCGAGGAGCAATCGATTGAAGAACGGGTAGCTAGATCATTAAGAATATTTCAGATATTAAGTTCTGAGGGTGTAGTGATCGACGAAGATAGATTTAGAGCTGAAGCAATAAAAAATATAGAAAGAAGCCCAAACGATAGCGGTTTTTCGAGACAACTAATAGCAATACTAGCTGATGACAATAGATTTAATGAAGTTAAAAGAATATCAGTTCCAACCTTAGTTATTCATGGAAAGCTTGATCCATTAGTTCCCTTTGATGAAGGCAAAAAAACTGCTGAATCAATTCCAAACAGTAAATTTATTGCAGTTGAAAAGATGCGTCATTTAATAGATGAGCCAGTACTAGAAGTCATAGAGGATCCGCTAATAGAACATCTAAGAAATGCTGAAGCTAACTAGTTAAGACTTTCGTAAGATCCTATTATTCTTATTTCTTCTGACATTCCCTCAAGCGTATCTAGAAGTTTTATTATGTTCTTGTCCTCATAGAAGCCTTCAAAATCTATAAAAAATGTATGTAAAAAGACATTATTTCTAGATGGCCTTGTTTCAATTCTAGTCATATTCACATCTAACTCAGCAAAAGGCTTAAGAATTTTCATTAATGACCCAGGTTCATCTTGTATGTTGATCATGACTGAAGTTTTGTTGGTCTTACCTTTATCTTCGATCATTTTTCCAATAACAAGAAATCTTGTCTTATTGTCTGTCCTATCTTGTATATTTTCCTCATGTGCATGTAATCCAAAGATCTCAACTGCATGTGAGTTTGCAATACAATAAATAGACGAATCTTCTCTTGCATGCGAAGCTGCTTCGGCTGTACTAGTAGATACAATTTTGTCAGCATTAGGATAATATTTTCTGATCCAATTATTGCATTGACCAAAAACTTGAGGATGAGAGGTAATCTTTTTTACGTCATTAGGATTAAGTTCATTATTAGAAGAACAGAATATATGTGAAACATTAAAGTTATATTCTTTTGTAATTTTAAGGTCATAGTCAATTAAACAATTGAGAGATGAATTGATAACTCCTTGATAAGAATTTTCAAAAGGTATCACCCCATAGTAAGAATGGCTCAAAGCAACTTTCTCGAAAATATCTTCGATTGATGCTACAGCAATAAAGTCATCATTAGTAGTAAATATTTTGCGTGCAGCTAAGTCTGAGTTAGTGCCTTCTGGACCTAAGTAGAAAATTTTCATTCAAGGATTGTAAGGTTTTTTAGACATAAAAAAAACTGAGCAAGCTCAGTTTTTTTTAATTCGAGATCAGTAGGTGTCAAAAGTGAGATTACCTTCTGCATCCTTGAGTAAGATCTCTTTTACTCTCGGTGGTTAAGTTTGGTCTTTTGCATGCTGACCTTCCTTAAACTTTCACCTTTCTGGTCTCTTCCTAAGTTAACTTTCTCATTCTTGGTTCTGCAGTTCCTTTCCTGATCTTGTTATCTTTAGGTAGGATCTAATTTAAAATGTGTTACGACTTATTGCAATACTTTTAGTGAAATAAATACCACTTTTTTTAATGTTTTTTTGAAACCCGCTTTAAATGGGCATTTCAGAGGCTAAAAAAAATGGATTTTTTTTGTTTTTTTAATTCAATGATTTGATAATTGTATAAAAAATAAACAATCTGTTTATTAATTCATCAAATGTATTTATAAAAATATACTAAATATTCATTTATACTAGATTTAACAAAGGAGTTTTCAATGAGTACAGTTTTAATTACAGGGCCAACGGCAGGTATTGGTAAATCTTTAGCAGTTCAGATGGCAGAAAAAGGTCATGATTTATTGTTAGTAGCTAGAAGAGAACATAGATTAAGAGAAATTTCCGCAGAAATTAAACAAAAATATAATGTAAAAGTTGACTATTTTGTTGCTGACTTAAAGGATAAAAGTGCCCCTAAAGCAATTTATAATTTTACAAAATCACTAAATCTAGATATATCGATATTAATGCTCAATGCAGGGTATCAAATAAATACAAAACTTGAAGATGCATCACTTGATGATGAGGAAGATTGCTTAAGAGTATTAGGTATTTCTGTAATCATGCTAACTAAATTATTTTTAACTAATTTAAAACAGCGTGGTGGCGGGCATATTATGGTTGTGTCTTCAATGGCTGCATTCGCTCCGCCCTCCGGTGAGTTTGCTGTTCTGTATGGTCCAGTTAAAACTTTCATGAATAGATTTGTAGAAGCTTTAAATGGTGCATATAACAAACATAATATATTTGCTACATCCGCATGCCCTGGATTTACTATTACTGAATTTCATGAAGTAAGTGGTGTTCAAGAAAGAATGGATAAAGTTCCAAATTACATGAAGATGAGTGCCGACGATGTAGCAAAGGAAAGTATTAATGGAATGCTCAAAAGAAAAGAAGTAATAATAACTGGTGGATTGAATAGATTTTTAGTTGCTACTCTTAAGTGGTTTCCTAGATCTCTTATAAAGGTAATAGGAAATGCTTTAGCTGGGGGAAGATATAAGTAGCTTTCTTCATATATTTTATTGCACACTTATAAAAACGTAGATATTCTACTAAGCGTATGGACGATAGATTGCACCCAGTAGACGCATGGCACCTTTCATTAGAAAAGAATGATCCTAACATTCTTTATGATGTATTAGATGATAGTTTTGAATTTTTCTCTCCAGCTGTTTTTAAAAGTAAAGAAAAATATATGGGTTTTATTTATCTAATGGCAGCATCAGAAACTTTTCTTGGAAAAAATTTTAGCTATAAAAGGCAAATTATTGGAGAAGACAATGCTGTATTAGAGTTTGAGTGCACTATAGATGATGTAGCAGTTAATGGAGTTGATCTATTTAAATGGAATGAGGACAATAAATTTACTGAGATGAAAGTAATGATTAGAACTGAAAAAGCATTGGAAGCAGTAAAGTCTGTAATGACCCAGCATCTGATGAGACCAGAAATTTGGAGGTAATATGGCAAAGAAATATGTAAATTATAGAGTTGGTGGAACCCCAGAAAAAAAAGACGAAAATTACACTGTTTGGTCAAATGACTTATTAACTAAATTAATAGCTAGTAAAACAGTAATTGAGCCTAATAAATCGACAATAGGACATAGACTTTTAGAAAGCGAAGTGGTTTATATAATTCTTTCCGGTCGAGGGCTCATGGAAGTTATAGAATATACAAATACCGAAGATGGTCATGGACATGATCCATCAGCTGGAATCATGCATAAAGATGAGCACTCATTATCTACTGGTGATGTAATTCTTGCAGAAGAGGGTGATTACATCAAAGTTGCAAATGAAAGTGATCATGATCAGCTAGTTTACTTACGAATTTTTGATAAACCGGGTTGGAGAGATAGAGCATCTAATTCTGAGGAATAATTGAAGAAAATATTATTAGTTTTTCTAATTTCAGGTTGGGCAAATTCTAATCCTGAAGTGTATTTTATTGAACCAAATAATGGTGATGTTTTATCTAATACATTTACAGTAAAATTTGGCCTATCAAATTTTGGTGTAGCTCCTGCTGGTTATGATATTGCTATGACAGGACATCATCATTTATTAGTTAATGCTGATTTACCAGAAGATTTATCTTTACCAATTAAAGCTGATCAAAATCATATTCACTTTGGTCTTGGCCAAACAGAAGCAGAAATTACACTTGATAAAGGTGCGTACAGATTAAGACTTCTATTGGGAAATTATTTACATATACCTCATAGCGAACCTATATTCTCTGAAGAAATAATTGTTATCGTTAATTAATCATGACTGAACTTACGGTTACGCAAGTTTATGCAGTAGGTGCTCCAATAATACTAACTTTAATCTTTGCAGAAGCATTAATCTCTAATTTACAAAATGCATCTTATTATAAGAAGGAAGACACTCTTTGTACCATTGGATTGTTAACAGGTAACATCTTGATGGTATTTGCTGTTAAAGGATTAACACTTGCCCTACATTTTTATTTATATCAATTCAGGCTATTTGATTTAGCTTCAATGATGCCTTTATGGGTAATGTGGTTATTAACTTTCATACTTATTGATTTAGTTTTCTATATTTATCATCGTATATCTCATAGAAGTAGATTTCTCTGGGCTATACATATGAGCCATCATTCGAGTGAAGAAATGAATTTTGCAGTTTCTTTTAGGCAAGCATGGCTTGGGCCGGTATCAAAAATACCATTTTTTATTTTATTACCTTTAATAGGGCTAGATCCAACAATAATTGCAGTTGCGGGAGTAATAAGCACTTTATGGGGAATTTTTGGACATACGCAAGTTATTGAAAAGCTTGGACCAATAGAGTGGATTTTTAATACACCTTCACATCATAGAGTTCATCATGGAGCCAATGAAGAATACATTGATAAGAATTATGGAAACTTATTTATTATTTGGGATCGGATCTTTGGAACATTTGAACCAGAAAAGGCAAATGTTAGATATGGATTGGTGAAAAATGTTAATACATATAACCCAATAAAAATAACTTTTATGGAATGGAGATCTATGTTTAGTGACATGAGTAAAGCATCTAACCCCCAAGAGTTCATCAACATTTTTTTTGGACCACCAAAAACTAAAAATAGATGAAATTTGATCCAATGTTCACACCAAAGGAGATGCTTGAAAAAGGTATCTTTGGCGGCACGTATTTTGCTGAATTGATTGATCATAAAGATTTTCCTGAGGAGTGGTTTGAAAATATAGATGAAAGTTTCTATAAGTCTGATAGATATCTAACAAAAGTTAATTTTTTTAAAATTAAGTCTGGTCAATCTCAAGAAGAATGGGAAGCTGCTGGATGGATGCATAAAGATGATCCTAGGGGATGGTTTGAATGGTATTGCAAATATTTCTTAGGCAGAAGACACGAAGATGATGAAAGACAGATTAAAAGATGGGCAGCATTTTGTGGTCCAAATGGCAGGTGGAGAAATATTATTTATGCAAAAATCCATGCATCAGAATTCGGTCTAGAAAATTGCCAAGATGTAAGTAGAAGAATTCAGCAATCTCTATTGCATTGGTCTTATATGGTAAATAAAAAAGATTATGCTACTTGGAAAAAAGAAAAAGGCATAACTGTAGAATTTTAGTCTTGGTCTAATTTGCTTTTGTCAGTTTCATCTCTATGTTTTTTGAGATACTTCATGAAAGGTGTTCCACCAGTGCCCCTAACTTTTGATCCACCAGAACCAAATAAAGTACTTTTTGTATTCTGACTATGAATATAATCAGCTGCATATTGAAGATGTTGTGTTCGAAAAATTGAAATCTCTTGAAGACAGTCGTCATATACATGTTTTAAGTCTTCATTATCATTAATGAAACTTTTAAGTTTGCTATGATTCTCTACGTATTCTATGAGTTCTCTATGACCTGGAGGCATATAAAGACGCATTTCATCGAGATACTCTCTAAGTTCATCTCTTTCATGCACTACATTAAATAAAGCATCTAAAGTTGGCACTATTGAACTTTGAGCACCAGTTTCTCCTCTATAAAGTTGTGGTTCATTACTAAAGCAATCTTCATAAATTAAACCATCAGGTAAATCAGGATTGTTTTTCCAGCCAAAAATATAAGGCCTTACTCTGTGGTAATAAATGTATGGATCACATTTTTCAGGCATTTTCCTAAAAATGCGATTAACCTCCATCATTGATTCTTTTATAGCTGTCAATTTTTCTGAAAGAAAATCCTTCTCGATAGAGTCATTTTCAAAAGCTAGTGCAATATCAAGAGCGGAGGTAATTGCTAATTTGGCTTCACTCTCTATGCAGACATGAATTGTGACAAACCAGTCCTCATCGATCCCTCCTAAGAAATTGTAATTAAGAGCAACATTATCAAGAGATACAGGTTCTTTAGCATCAATTTTATGCCAATTATCTAAACAATAACTTGCATAGCTAAGAACAGCTGGCCTTCCCAGCATTTCAGAAATTTTAACCCAAGGTTTAGCTAAGCAAGCTGGCAACACTTTAGAAGGATTCAAATCACCCCATACATATGCATGAGCTAAAAAAGAAAACTGCACATTTAGCGACCTCAATTCTGCTTCCTCGTAGTTAGTTAAGTCATGAGAAAAGAAAGAAGAGGGCAGTTTATCTACTAGATTTCTAATTTTGTTTGTAAGCAATAATTTGGGTATTGCTAAGGAAAGCTCCTTAAGTTTTAGAACATCTTTATTAGAATCATCAAGATAATATAAAGGTTCTGTATCAGGTAAAAAGCCATTAAATAATTTTTTATCGAGGTTCAAATAAGATTTCATTCAATTATTCTATATTACTTAATTTTTTTTACATTATTTCTTGCATTATTCATCCAGGTACATATAATTCTTAAATGAGAATGATTCTCATTTCGATTATCATTTAGATTTGAAGTGAAAATGAAATACAAAATAAAATTATTAATGTTCATATCAGCTGTGATGCTTGCACAGACTGATGAAGTTTTAGACGATCAAGTAGAGGAAATACTTGTAAAAGGTAAAGTCCTATACACAGATCAAGTGTGCTGCTCTTAAAACCCCGGTACCAGTATTAGATTACCACAAACAGTAACGATG
>AACY020561976.1_pt1 | contig 35991 bp, 25 predicted proteins | sample 267378 | NCBI WGS metagenome assembly AACY02 (sample SAMN02954345, study PRJNA13694) | marine metagenome | biome: aquatic; feature: ocean; material: water; isolation source: isolated as part of a large dataset composed predominantly from surface... | reverse complement strand
CAAGATAATAATGTTTTAACGCCCCGAGGAGCCGATAATCGATAAGGACTATCGGCTTTTTCATCTTCAGCGTGAGCGTTTTTTGGTATGAATTATCCGCAATTCGCGCTATTCTCCCCCACCTTGTTCTTACCCAGATAAGAACCAGTCGATTTGTACCTGAGTTCACCCATTGTACAAACTCAGTTTAGGGTGCTAGGTTTTCAGTGATAGCCGCTACTGAAGTAGTGGAGGATAAAAATGTCATTAAGTGAAGCAGCAGTAAAAGTACAAGCCGCCCTGCAAGAGCGCGGACTTGAAACCCCCATGCTCCCCAGTGTGTTTACTCCTGAAGAGCGTAAGGACAAGATTGAACACCATATGAAGGAAATTCTGACGCTTATGTCACTGGATCTTTCTGATGACAGTCTTGCCGATACCCCACGCCGCATCGCCAAAATGTATGTCGACGAAATCTTCTCCGGTCTAGATTATGCTAACTTCCCGAAGATCACTGTGATTGATAACAAAATGGGCTTTGATGAAATGGTGCGCGTACAGGATATTAGCCTGACCAGTACCTGTGAACATCACCTTGTCACTATTGATGGCACAGCAACCATTGCGTATCTTCCACGTAAAAAAATTATTGGTTTATCAAAGATTAACCGCATTGTACGTTTCTTTGCCCAACGTCCTCAGGTACAAGAGCGTTTGACTCAGCAAGTGTTAGTCGCGCTGCAGACCTTGCTCGAAACTAAAGATGTTGCGGTTAAAATGGATGCGGTGCATTACTGCGTAAAATCCCGCGGCGTAATGGACTCCACTAGCTCCACCACCACTACGGCCTTAGGTGGCATTTTTAAATCCAACCCCGCGACCCGCGCCGAGTTTTTACACCAGTCGAAGTAAGACCTTACTTTGTGTGAGATATAAAAAAACGCTGCCATTCTTATTGAATTGCAGCGTTTCTGTTTTAGCGGTTTATAACACGCTTAAGCCTTATTAGGCCTCGATGCCATACTGCTCACGGTATTGGCTTACCGCTGCTAGTTGCGCTTCCATACCTGGTTTTTCAGATAAATAGCGGATCAGATCCGCAAGCTTGATGATCGCCACAATACCACAGCCAAAATCACGCTCGACCTCTTGGATGGCTGACAATTCGCCCTTGCCCTTTTCTTGCCTATCCAGCGCAATTAATACGCCTGCCAGCTGCGCTTGATGAGCTTCGATGATTTCCATCGACTCACGGATCGCCGTTCCCGCAGTGATCACATCGTCCACCAGCATCACCCGACCTTTAAGCTCGCTACCGACTAAGCTACCGCCCTCACCGTGATCTTTTTTCTCTTTACGGTTAAAGCAGTAGGGAATATCGATATCGTGATGTTCGCACAAAGCCACCGCTGTCGTGGTCGCAATCGGAATACCTTTGTAAGCTGGGCCAAACAACAGATCGTACTCTATGCCAGAATCCACTAACGCCGCCGCATAAAAACGCCCTAAACGGGCTAAATCACGGCCAGTATTGAATAAACCCGCATTAAAGAAATAAGGACTGATACGGCCCGATTTAAGGGTAAACTCGCCGAATCGCAACACCTGACGCTCTAGGGCAAATTCAATAAACTCACGTTGATAGGCTTTCACAATCTCTCCTTACGACTTTAACGTTCTATTTTTATTGGGTTATAGCAAAATTGATTTAATAAAAAGCCCCATAACGGGGCTTTTTATCAATAACAATTAATTTAATGCGGCTTTCTGCACATCGACGATTTCGCGAATACTGTTCTTCGCTAAACCAAGTAGCTCAATCAACTCTTCGTGAGTAAACGGTTCACCTTCGGCAGTACCTTGAATTTCGATAATCTTACCGGTTTCTGTCATTACCACGTTCATATCGGTTTCGGCTGCGCTGTCTTCAACATACTCTAGGTCGCTTATCGCTTCACCGTTGTAGATACCCACGCTGACCGCAGCGATTAAGAACTTAAGCGGGTTAGATTTAATAATGCCTTTACCACGAGCCCAGTTAAGCGCATCCACTAAGGCGACACAAGCACCAGTGATTGACGCGGTGCGAGTACCGCCATCAGCTTGGATCACATCACAATCGATGACAATGGTGTTTTCACCCAGCGCTTTCATATCCACACAGGCACGCAACGCACGGCCGATAAGACGTTGAATTTCTTGCGTGCGGCCAGATTGTTTACCACGAGCGGCTTCACGATCCATACGGCTATGGGTTGAGCGTGGCAACATGCCGTATTCCGCCGTTACCCAGCCTTGGCCCTGACCTTTAAGGAAACGCGGTACACCCTCAGTAAAACTGGCGGTACAAAGCACTTTAGTTTCGCCAAATTCGACTAACACAGAACCTTCGGCATGGGCCGTAAATTGGCGAGTGATAGTAATGGGGCGTGTTTGTGCTGGCGTTCTGTTACTTGGACGCATGCGAAATTCCTGTATTCTGAGTCATTGACCGATTTTGGCTGCATATTATAGGGTTTTGTGCCTATAGATGCCATGCTTAGGGTGATTCTCTAGCAAACTCGTCACACAAACACCTAATCCTCCTCGCGAGTAGTGGTATGCCTTTAATCCTAAAGCCATTGACTCTATAATCGCCTCTCATTATGACGATTAAACCACTAGGACAACCCATGATCCAAAGCATGACAGCCTACGCTCGCATTGAGCACAAAGCACAATGGGGCACTGCCTCTTGGGAAATTCGCTCAGTCAACCAGCGTTATCTCGAAACTTACCTACGTCTGCCAGAACAATTCCGCAGCTTCGAGCCCGTTTTACGCGACCGCCTGCGTAAACGCTTAAGCCGCGGTAAAGTCGAGGTCAATTTACGCTACGAATTAGCCGATAACAGCAATAACGAACTTAAATTAAACCAAGGGTTAGCCAAACAGCTACTCGACGCCGCTAGTTGGCTCAAACAAGAAGCCGGACAAGGCGAAGTCAACCTCACCGATATTTTGCGCTGGCCAGGAGTACTTTCTAGTGCTGAGCAGGATATGGACGCGGTTGGTGCCGATTTAATGACCGCCTTCGACTTAGCTATCGACCAATTCATTGAAGCCCGAGGCCGTGAAGGCGCAGCCATCAAAGACATGCTCTTAAGCCGTTTAGACGGCGTCAGCGAGCAAATCGCCGTTGTACGCGAGCATATGCCTAAAGTCATGGAATATCAGCGCGATAAACTCACCAATCGTCTCGCCGAAATCAAAGGTGAACTCGATCCCGCCCGCATCGAGCAGGAGATGATCTTGTTAGCGCAAAAACAAGATGTGGCAGAGGAAATGGACAGGCTCGAAGCCCATGTTAACGAAGCCCGCCGCATCCTCAAAAAAGGCGGCAGCGAAGGTCGCCGTTTAGATTTTATGATGCAAGAATTTAACCGCGAATCGAACACCCTCGCCTCTAAATCCATCAGCACCGAAATCACCGCCGCCGCCGTCGAGCTCAAAGTGCTCATCGAACAAATGCGCGAGCAGATCCAAAACGTGGAATAACCTCCTCATTTCTTCAGCAATTTGCTTTTAATGCCCTACTCTTAGGGCGTTGAAAGCATCTTTGTAGTTTCATTTATCATCAGATACTTAATATTCGATGAGCCTTAGATGATACGCAAAGAATGGTAAATTCAATACGCCACACAGTTCCAAAAACATACTAATTAGATAAAACATCGACTCATCTTTATCAGCCTCTACACCCTACTCCTTTGGGAATAATTCAGACAATTTAATGTGACAGCCGCAGCAAATCCCGACTAAATTAGTCAGGATTTATTGCATCACAATAAAGCTGCAAATAATATGCATGTAAATTATTTGTGCTTTGGAGTGTTGCAATGTCATCAACTAGCTTTTCGTCAGCGTCTCACGTTGAACAACCATCAGCCCCTTTATCGCCATGGCTTGAGCGTAAAGTTGGCGAGTTGGTCGCGGAGGATTTTCGCCGCGCCCATGTGTTTAGCCAATTTGGTATCGATTTCTGCTGTGGCGGTGGTCGAGCACTGATCAGTGCCTGTGAGCGAGCGCAAGCCGACCCAAATAAAGTCGTCGCCGCATTAGAGTACATGACACATTCAGGTGCTAAAGAAGATGAACTTAATCAACTACCACTTGAGCAACTAATTGATTATATTGAGCGTACTCACCACCAATATGTCCGTGCTAAAGCACCATTATTGCTGGAATACTCAGAAAAGATGGTACGCGCTCATGGCGAGCATTATGCCGAAATTGTTCCATTTGCAGGTTGGGTTCGTGCGTTGATAGAAGATTTAATGCCGCATTTGATGAAGGAAGAAAATATCCTCTTTCCTGCGATTCGGGCGATGAGTCAAGGCGAGCAAGTGCAGGGTTGTTTTGGTCATATAGGTAACCCGATCAATGCAATGCAACACGAGCACGAAGAAGCAGGATTGATTTTACAAAAGCTACATGAGTTAACCAACGACTTTACGCCTCCCGAATATGCCTGTACTACTTGGCGGGTTTGTTATGCAACGCTCGCAGAATTTGAGGCGGACCTGCATAGGCACATTCATTTAGAAAACAACATTCTCTTCCCTAAGGCGCTGCAACTCGCCTAATAAACAAAATTGATTAACCACCAAGGTCAGCATAACTGCTGGCCTTTGTGATTTTGGCGTGTTACAAAAAGTGGTGTGCTACGCAAGGAGCCACCGCCATGACATACCCAACATTCGCACTCGATGATATTGCTTCTCTACACGAATCAGCCCAAGTAGAATTTAAACTCGCAAGAGGCCGTGATGGTCAAGGTCAATTACCTGAAGATATTTGGGCAACCTATAGCTCCTTCGCCAACACCTTAGGCGGAGAGATTATTCTTGGGGTACGCGAAGATCGTGGCCATTTCACCATTGAAGGCATCCCTAATCCTCTACCCGTATTACAGGAATTTTGGGAGATCCTCGATGACCCTAGCCGGATAAGCTGTAATATTTTAGCGATATCTGATGTGCAGCTGATTGAAATTATGAATAAAAAGCTGATAAGGATTCGTGTCCCGCTCGCACCAGAGCACCTAAAGCCAGTATTTATAGGCACCGATGCTTATACAGGTACTTATTTTCGGGTTGGAGATGCCGACATGCATGCCAGCCGAAAACAGGTCACACAAATGCTACGCCGCGCCCATCACTGCAATAAGCTGATAAAGGCGCGGTAGTGCTTTTTCTAAAAACCAGCGAGTAAATAGCCACCCATGGCGGCAATTGCCACGCCAGATACGCGCATTAAGCTGCGTTGCCCAGTGACGCGCTGCATGCCTAGCCCTAGCATAACGCCACCTAAATGGATAACCGCAGTACCAAATAAGAAACCAAAGGCGTAAAGAACTGGGCTGGCAAGTTCAGGCATTTCCATGCCGTGGGCATGACCGTGGAAAATCGCAAACACGCCGACAAATGCCATCGCAAATAAGAGCGGTAACTGGCGGTCAAAGGCAATCGCTAACCCAAGCAACAGTACTGACAAAGCAATGCCAATTTCAACAAAGGGCACCGGAATGGCATAAAGCCCCAGTATTCCACCAACCAACATAAAACACACAAAGGCTAAGGGCACAGTCCAAATCGCGCGACCACCGAGCTGCGTACTGAGCATGCCCACACTTAACATGGCAAGGAGATGGTCAAAACCTAAAACGGGATGATTAAAGCCCGCCATAAAACCCCCACCGGAGTGGATTTCGTGCGCCGACGCAGGGGCTATAAACGATAGACTCAAGAGGAGCAACAGACTTAAACGCACCATAGCAGTTCCTTGTCAGTAATTGGTGTAGTCATCAGGTTAAATAATTGCTAATACTCTACGGTAAAGCCAACGACTAATCCTTGATCCTTATCAGCTTAAATGGGCGACGACTCGTTTAAGGCAATAACATATCAAGTAATGAATCGAGAGTGGCAATTTCCATATGGGGTAAGAGTGCTGCAATCGGTAACGATGCCACACGGCCAAAACTGGGATTTAACCAGACAGACTGACATCCCGCTAAACGCGCACCGCGAACATCGGCATTCATACTATCGCCAACGTGCAGCAGTTGATCTAAGCCGATATCTAACCTTTCACAGGCCTGTGAAAACATATCTTTAGCAGGCTTCATCCGTACACCACTGCCAGGATGCAGCACAAATTCAAACACATTACTTAAGCCGATACGCTGTGCGTCCACATTACCATTGGTGATACCAATCAACCGAAAATGTGCCGATAAACGCGTGAGTAACGTCAAGACGTCGTCTGAAACCTTAAAATGGCTTCGATGAAAATAAAAACAAGCCAAACCTTCCTGCGCGCCACGTTTTGCCTCAGGCTCACTATAACCGAGCAGTAAAAGGCCTTTATGCAGAGTCGCAATTCGCGCCGCCGAGGTGTCATGGGCGAGGGCCGGATTTTGCTGTAGTAGTTGTAACTTGAGCATTCGCCATTGCTGCGGTTGCCAAGCTTGAGTCAGCGGGTAAGCCTGATGCAAAAACTGTATTAACCCAGCTTCGGCATTGAGAATGTGGGGTTCGTTATCGTATAGGGTATCGTCGAGATCGAAGCTAATCGCACGAATATTCTGGGGTCTAAGATAACAACGCATTATTTATCCTGTTGTTTTTTCGCTCTAGGATGGGCGTTATCATACACCTTAGCTAAGTGTTGGAAATCTAAACTGGTATAAATTTGCGTGGTAGACAGGTTTTCGTGGCCTAATAATTCCTGCACCGCCCGTAAATCGGCACTAGATTCCAGCATGTGCGTCGCAAAGGAATGGCGTAACTTGTGGGGATGAACCCGCATAGAAAGCGCCTGCTCCTGACCCCATTTACTCATGCGCGCCTGAATGCTGCGATGGGATAAACGCTTGCCCTTTTCGGTGACAAACAATGCGTTATCTTCACAGGGGATTTGCCTGCGGCACTCAAGCCAAGCGCCTAAGGCATCAATAGCATAACGCCCTACGGGGACGATACGCTCCTTGTTGCCCTTACCTAATACCCGCACTTCACGCTGATCATATTGCACACTGGATAAATCGAGCGCTGCGAGTTCTGCTAAACGTAACCCGCTGGAATAGCATAGCTCCATAATGGCTTTATCACGCAGTGTTAGCGGATAATTGCCTTCAATCTCAAGTAAATGTGTGAGGGAATCGACATCGATATTTTTCGGTAAAGGCTTAGCTTGCTTGGGCGCACTCAGCCCCTTGGCAGGATTGAGTTCTATCACGCCTGCGCGCAGTAAAAACTCTCCCCACTGTTTTACTGCCGATAACCACAATGATAGCGAGCGCGGACTTAGTCCCTTGCGGTGCAACTTAGCAAGCACTTGTTGCCAATGCTCACGCCCAACATTAAGCAGGTCTATACCTTCGGGCAGTAACTCGCTTCCTCGCTGCAACTCGTACATATAATTGCGAACCGTATGCGCCGATAACTGACGTTCAGACTGCATATAGGTTTCAAATTGCTGTAAATAGGAGTGACAACGCGCGGGCATATCATTAGCTGGCGAGTTCATATTGGACTCCTCATCAGGGCTTAGAGTTTAGCGAGCATATGTGCCAGCAATCGCCGCAGTTGCTCGAGCAGCATATTGTCCATATCGGGATGAAAATGGGTGGCATCGTGGCTGGCAACTGCAAAAATGACAGAAATATCATCAGCTAGTTTAACTAATGCCACCGAGCCGACCTCACTGCCAAATAAGCGTTTCGCCTCTTGTTGTGTCAGACGACCAAAATAGTAATTCTTGCGTAAACGCTGCGCCCAAATCGCCTTCATCTCAATATCGGCCTCTAACACACTGATAAGACGCACATGGGTAAAATTAAACTGCGCCTTTAAATTATCAGCCAGCACTTCTTTAAGGGATTCTAAGTTAACGCAATTGAGTAGCTTAAAAGACAGTTCAGTATTAAATCGGAATATCTTTTCATTACGCGCCGCCATGGCCAGTAAACTGGTGATTTCTTCTTCGAGCTGCCCAACCCGCAGGCGCAACAACTCTTGACGTCGTTCGACTAAGGAAATCGCACCGCGCTCCAAATGGGGCAAACGCATCGCCAATAACAGCTCGGGATATCGATTAAAAAAGTCTGGGTTATCGAGAAGGTACTCGCGAATAATCAACTCATCGAAGGGAAGATCGGTCTGCGGCATCAAAGGCTCGGTCATAACTGAATTTGTCCATCATAAACGTGCTGCGCTGGGCCCGTCATCCACAGCGGTTTGCCTTCACCTTCCCAATTGATGGTTAAGCTGCCGCCCGGTAAATCCACTTGTACTTGTTGGTCAAGTTTACCTTGAATTTGTCCGACTACCACGGCAGCACAAGCACCTGTGCCGCAGGCTAAAGTCTCAGCCGCACCACGTTCGTAAACTCTAAGCTTGACATGACCCGAGTTCACCACCTGCATAAAACCAACGTTTACCCCGCGCGGGAATCGCTCATGCTTGGTGAGTAGCGCCCCGATTTCGGCGACATTGGCGCTGGCAACATCTTCCACATCGAGCACGCAATGGGGATTGCCCATGGAGGCCGCACCACACAAAAAGGTTTGTTGTGGAGTTTGTAGCAGATAGGTTTTTTCGGCCTTTTTGGCTTTAAAGGGGATTTGGCTAGGTTCGAGCACGGGCACGCCCATATTCACAGTGACAGTACCATCGCGCTCAAGGCGCAGTGTCATCTTACCCGCAGAGGTACTTACACGAATTTTATTCTTATTCGTCAGCCCCTTATTACGGACAAAGCGCGCAAAGCAACGGGCGCCATTGCCGCAGTTTTCGACCTCACCACCGTCGGCATTAAAGATGCGATAGTGAAAGTCGAGGTCGGGATCATAGGGTGGCTCAACCAGCAAGAGTTGGTCGAAACCGATGCCAAAGTTACGGTCAGCTAAACGGCGGATCTGCTCAGGCGAAAAGAACACGTTCTGCGTGACACCATCGACCACCATAAAATCGTTGCCAAGTCCGTGCATCTTAGTGAATTGGATCAAGATACTTATCCTTTAAGCCTAGGCGCCGCCATAACTAGCCAAGCGCCTGAATCAATATAATTTTCTAGTTTACGGCAGGAGCTGCTCACCTTGCCAGAGCTGCGCTAATTTTTCTCGCTCTCGCACCAAATAAGCCTTATTGCCATCCACCATTAACTCGGCCGCACGCGGACGAGTATTGTAGTTCGACGCCATCGCAAAACCGTAGGCCCCGCTTGAGCGCACAACCAATAAATCCCCTGCCGCAATCGCGAGTTGTCTGTCCTTACCTAAAAAGTCACCGGTTTCGCACACAGGTCCTACAATATCAAATACTTGCGCCTCTTCATCCCGTGGATTCACCGGAATGATATTTTGCCATGCACTATAGAGTGCGGGCCGAATTAAGTCGTTCATGGCACCATCAACAATCGCAAAACGTTTGTCACTGTTTTCTTTGAGGTACAGCACCTCAGTCACAAAAATCCCCGCATTGGCAGCAATCGCACGGCCCGGTTCGAAAATCAGTTTGAGCTTGCGATGACCTAAACGCTTGAGCAGTGCAGCGGCGTACACATCAGGATGCGGTGGCGTTTCATCATCATAGGTCACCCCTAAACCGCCACCGACATCAAAGTGCTCAATCACTATCCCTTGCTCGGCTAGGCGGTCAATGAGCGATAGCATTCTGTCCATTGCATCGAGAAACGGCTGAATTTCAGTGAGCTGTGAGCCAATATGGCAATCAACCCCTTTTACCTGCAAATGCGGCAGCGCATGAGCGCGAGCAAATACAACTTCGGCCTCATCCATGGCGATACCGAATTTATTTTCTTTAAGACCCGTCGAAATATAAGGATGCGTACCGGCATCGACATCGGGATTCACCCGCAGTGACACTGGAGCAACTTTACCTAAGCGGCCGGCAACATCGTTAAGTTGTTCAAGCTCAGCACTCGATTCAACGTTAAAGCAGTAGATACCAAGATTTAATGCCTGCTCCATTTCGGCAACGGTTTTACCCACGCCAGAAAACACCACTTTGGCAGGGTCACCACCGGCTTCAATCACCCGCGCTAACTCGCCGCCGGAGACAATATCAAAACCACTACCTAAACGAGCCAATACGTTCAGTACGGCTAAGTTCGAGTTGGCTTTTACTGCGTAACACACTAAATGTGGATGGTCGGCCACCGCATTGTTAAACGCATGCCAGTGACGTTCGAGCGTTGCACGGGAATAGATATACAGCGGCGTGCCATACTGCTGGGCTAAATCATTGACCCGACAGCCTTCTGCGTACAGGGTATTATCTTGGTAGAGAAAGTGATCCAATGTCCGATTCCTTACTGCGCTTTGTAGTAATTATGCTGATTATTATTGTGTTTTTTCAGTTTCAGCTTGAGGCTCCGCGGCTTGTACAGGCGTAGCATCACGCTTAGCTGGCTTATTTTTTTTAGACTGAGTCGCCTCTACTGGAGAGGATTTATACAGGGGGCCTTTTTGACCACAGGCTGTAATGAATAGGCTACCAATCAATAACAATAAAAACAGTCTCATTTTTCTCAACATCTGTGCATCTAGTGTCTAATCGTCTTATAATCGCACCCATCTTGACGAAAGCAAAGGACAGAAATGCATGGCCATGACAGATACAGAATTTCACCAGCTCGCCGATGACATGTTCCAAGCGATAGAGACCGCTATCGAAACCGCAATTGATGAACAAGATGCCGATGTGGATATTGATGCCAGTGGTAACGTGTTACAGCTAGAATTTGTCGATGGTTCGAAAATCGTCATCAACAAACAGGAACCTTTGCATGAAATTTGGGTAGCAACGCGTTTCGGTGGCTATCACTTTGGCTATGTAGAGGGAAAATGGCTTGATGGTCGTAATGGTGGCGAGTTTATGCCCTTTGTGCAGGACTCGATTCTACGCCAAAGCGGTATCGAACTCAGCCTCTCCTAAGCCGCGGCGTCATTCCTAAGCGGGGGGTCGCTCCCGCTTAAAACTCCACATTGGCGTTATTGATATCCACCCCAAAGGGCATCACGGTTAGCTCACCCGCCACCCGTACTAAATGGAAAAACTGCGGAATATTAAACCGTGCTTTTGATGCATAAAATTCATCAAACACATAGTGATGGCTCACTTTATTGACCAATTCGCTCATATCTGAACCAGACTGCACATAATGACTCAGCTGATTTTCCTCATCGAGAATAAACACATCTAAGCTATCGGTGCGTTGCCGCAGAAAGTACTGGATCGCTCCCTTGGCGGCAAAGTTTTGAATGATTTTCGGCATGCTCGAAAAAGGGTCATCCCCCAACTCTGGCCGAGGCAATTGTACTAAATGACTACGAGCAAGTTGCTGATAAAAAGATTTGGCATCACTCAAGTCCTGATAGGCCATCCCCAAAGGATTAAAAAAGATCCCGTAACGGGTATGACTAATCTGCAGCGGCTGCACTAAGGTGCTCGATTGTTGCACCTGTTGACAGAGTCGTACCGTTTGTTTAAGCAAGTTTTTCACCGCTAACTTAAGTTGTGGCCTGAGCTTTTGCGAACAGCTAATCACATCCATATCCACGGGATGAGTCGCTCGCCTTAGCCCTGGAGTGACAAACGCGAGTGCCTGCAATACTGCGGTTTCGCCCTCAAAACGATGACACTGCCACTCCCCCCAACTATTAAGGCAAATAGCATCGAGGGCGCCGAGCATATTTTCCTGCTTACGACCCAATGAAAACACGTTGGCATTCATGACATCGACCATCATCTCTTGCCCTTGCCAATGGATAGTAGGATCACAGTCGAGGTTTAGGATAAAAATGAGTTTTCTAAAATGCCAAGGCTGACATAGGTCAAGCTTTGAGACCCGCCAATCATGATCGATAAAATTAAGTAATCGTTTTGAAGCGTCGGTCAACCTTCGGGATTTAATCTTACTCTGGCCAAACTCATACCATTTGGTTTCTGGCGTCGATACCCCATTTAAGCAAGCCCAAATCATCAGCGCTGACGGGCTTTTCCCTTTGCAAATAGCAGATTCACCTAACAGATTCTGCGGCTTTGGCCCCTGGCGGTAGAGGTAATATTGATTTTCCTTGTTACTGGACACCATGGTTACTTCAGATTCAGCAACCGAGTGGCTCCAGAGCAAATTCAGCTTAGCGATTTGGTCTTCATCTTGGCTAAAGTAAGTATGTAGTTTGCGAGTGAGCATCCCCAACTCTTCAATCTTGAGTCCTTCGTTTAGCTCATGGGTGGAGGCGAAACGCAGTAAGGTTTGATAACTCGCTAGCAGCAATTCATTAAGCTGCTCATTAAACCAATTGAGCTGGCCACTATGCCAATGCTCACAATCATCTAAGGTAGTAATTAAACTGTTGGGCCACTGCCACTCTTGCACCAACTTTTGCATTTTGGCATAGCGCCAATCTTTACCTTGGTCAGACACACTTAAGAACACGCCACATTTTAGATAAAAACAGCGGCGCACAATTTCCAGCCGACGACTATCATTCTGCTTTAATAAATAGGCTTCAATCGCCTCATAAATTGCGTAATAAGCATCGTTAGCAGTAGAAAAATCCCCTGCAAAGGTCTTTTGCCAAAGCCGGTCACACAGTAACTGAGAATGGGGATACTCACTGGCATAAGCCTCAAGCAAAAGTACTTTAATCAACGCTTTATGCGGCTTATTTAAGCCTTTATAAAGCTGCCAAAGCGAGGCACCAAAATATTCGCTTGCCGGTAACTCGTGCACATTACCAAGATATAGCAATTCAGGATTGAGCTTAGCATCAGGCCACCATGCAATAGTTTTACCCGCCAAGCGAATTTGGCTGCGATAAAACTCCTCAAGCAACAGCCAATGCTGCGTACTGCCACTGTGCTCATGAGCCATAGAAGACTGGCAACCGGTACGCTGTGAGATATCACCACAAAATTGCAGTGGATGAACCAAGTAAAAATTCACCTCAAACTGATACTCTGCAAACCAAGCGGTTAGTCGTTCCGTTTTTAATTTAACCAAGGCTAAGTCGTCATCACACAAATCCTCATGATGGACTAGCCACACATCCACATCACTTTTTGCATTCTGACCAAAGCTAGCTGTGCTGCCCATGGCATATATCCCTTCGAAGGCATAACAATCCATGTCATTCGATATAAAAGGCAGCTTAAACACATCACAAGCCTGGGCTTCTATTGAGCCCGCCTTGTAACCATAAATACCGCAAGGCGTATTAGGATCAACGTATCCTGGATACTGAACGCTATTCTGTTGAAGTAAAAAGGGGATCAAACGGAACAAATGCTTTTGCAACGGAGACAACAAGGCTAAGGCCCGTGCAATACGAACCTGATTAAGTCTTTCTGCAATATCAGGAAACTGGCCTTGCTGATCCATCCTAGAACACGACACTTAAGCACAATTGAGAAGTGTGCTCATGTTAACACTTTTGCAAAGCTGAGCAACTAAATGAGATATCCATCGCACTTTTATACTATTTAGAACACCGCCGACTTCAAAGAATCGATACGGCTTCCTTACATTCGCGAATAGCCAATGTTAGCATTGGCGCAACTAAGATCTCGGATGGAAACTAGGCATGTCTGAAAACCGCATACGTATCGCTACCCGCAAGAGTCCGCTGGCCATGTGGCAAGCTGAATTTGTTAAAGCAGAATTAGAACGCGTTCACCCAGGTATTGTGGTGGAGCTATTGCCAATGAGCACTAAGGGCGATGTTATCTTAGACACGCCATTAGCGAAAGTTGGTGGTAAAGGCTTGTTTGTGAAAGAACTCGAAGTCGCTATGCTCGAAGACCAAGCCGATATCGCCGTACACTCGATGAAAGACGTGCCAGTAGATTTCCCCGAAGGCTTAGGGTTGGAAGTGATTTGTGAACGCGAAGATCCACGCGATGCCTTTGTGTCTAACCTTTATAAGTCAATCAGTGAGCTGCCACTCGGTGCCACGGTAGGCACCTCAAGCCTACGCCGTCAGTGCCAACTGCGCGCCTCACGCCCAGACCTGATTATCAAAGATCTGCGTGGCAACGTGGGTACTCGCCTCGCGAAACTCGATAACGGCGAATACGATGCGATTATCCTGGCTGCGGCGGGTTTAATTCGCCTGAAATTATCAGAACGTATTGCCAGCTTTATTTCTGCGGAAGAATCCTTACCCGCAAACGGTCAAGGTGCTGTCGGTATTGAATGCCGCACTAACGATGAACGCGTTAAAGCATTATTGGCACCATTAGAACACTTAGAAACGCGCTACCGAGTTATTGCCGAACGCGCCATGAATACTCGCCTCGAAGGTGGTTGCCAAGTTCCTATTGGCGCCTTTGCCGAAATCGATGGTGATGAGATGACACTGCGCGGCCTCGTTGGTAATCCAGATGGTAGCGAAATCATCGAAGGCGTGATCACAGGTCCAAAGACCGAAGCGACGCAACTCGGTGTTGCCCTTGCTGAAGAACTACTGAGCAAAGGCGCTAAAAGCATCCTCGACGCTGTTTACGCCAAAGCCTAAGACGATGAAAGTCTTACTGACGCGCCCCGAGGGGCGCAATCAGTCAATGGTCGATGCCTTGAATGAAAGAGGCATCGAACACTGCGTGACGCCACTGCTCTGCGTTGAGGCCACGCCTCCTCTGCCGCCTGACTCTTCGCATCCCCTAGCCCATGTCGATATGGTTATCTGTATCAGCGCCAATGCAGTCAGCTTTGCTGATGCTGCGTTTAAAGTCGATACAGCCCAAGTTAAAGACTGGCCAAGCGTATCTTATTTCGCCGTAGGTCATGCTACGTGGGAAGCACTGCAAGAGAAGGGAATTGAAGCTCTCGAAGCACCGGATGATTGTCAGCAAACAGAAGGCTTGCTGACATTGCCTGCACTGCAACATATCCAAGGCAAACATATCACTATCATTCGTGGTGTCGGTGGTCGTGAAGCCCTCGCTGAGCAACTGAGTGCCAGAGGCGCGAAGCTGCGCTATTGGGAAGTCTATCAACGCGCTTGCCCACCACTCGATGGCGCCGCGGTTAGCCAACACTGGCGAGACTTAGGGATAGATACTATTGTCGTGACGAGTGGTGAAGTACTGGATAATCTGATTAATCTAGTGCCAAAAGAGTTATTTGCATGGCTGCGCTCATGTCATATCATAGTCCCCAGTAACCGAGTAGAAGCTCAAGCTCATGCCTTTGGTATAACCCAAGTCACCAATGCCAATGCCGCCAACAGCAAAGCCGTGCTAAACGCCCTTAAACTCTAAGTGCTATTTAGCCCGATTTTACTCGAATTTCGGCAGTAGCATGATTTTAAGGACTGTTAAATGGATAACAACAAGCACGACGCCCAAAGCCCAGAGTCACAGGCTATCCCAGTTCTCGCCACATCGGTCAATACCGATGACGCTGCACCACACAACCAAGCTTCTGAGTCACAGGCGAGCAAGCCTGAAGAACAAGAAGTCAAACCTGCCGACACTAAGTCGCAAGCCAGTAAACCCGAATCGACCCAAGCTGCTCGCCAAGTGGTGCAAGTGAATCGTAGCTCATGGGCTATTCGTTTTGGTGTACTACTGGCCTTAGGCTTGACCGTTTGCACCATAGGTGGTGGCTATTTGCTATATCAACAAATGCAGCAACAGCTTCAACTGCAAGAGACGAAAAATCTAGCCCTGCAAGATCAGTTGCAACAGGCTTTACTCGTCCCAAATCAGCGTCTTGCACAACTTGAGCAACAACAACTCTCAGATGCAAAAACCTTCCAAGAGTTATCTAAGCTTGCCACAGATCAAAACCAGTTACAGGACAGACTAGAGAAACTGGCCCAGCGCAGCCCAACCCACTGGATGGCCTCAGAAGCCGAATATCTAGTAAACATGGCTGGACGTAAGCTTTGGCTCGAAAAAGATCCACGTACGGCAACCGATTTATTAAAATCCGCAGATGAAACTATTGCCGCGATGAACAACCCCGCCTTACTGCCAATCCGTAAGGCATTGGCAAAGGATATTGCGGCGACCACCAATATTAAGAGTTTGGATATTGAAGGTGGTGTATTAGCACTCGATGCCTTAATAGACCAACTTGACAAATTGCCGCTAAATCGTGCCGATGCTGAAGCAAGCACGGCTGAAGATACGACCATTTCCGGCGATCTTAACGATTGGCAAAGTAATCTGAGTAAAACCTGGAAGGCGTTGACTCAAGATTTTATTACTATTCGTCATCGCACCGCCGATGCGCCAACCCTACTTGCTCCAGAGCAACAATGGTATTTGATTGAGAATATCCGCCATAAACTGCTGCAATCACAACTGGCACTCTATCGCTATGATAGAGCCGCTTATCATCAATCACTGATGATGGCGCGCCAGTGGATCCAAACCTATTTTGATGTTCAAGCGCATCAAACTAGCGAGGCCATTGCCGAAATCGACAAGTTGGCAACACTCGATCTTGACCCTATTACGCTAAAATCCTTTGCCGCTAAACCGCTGTTATTACAGTTAACCAGCTATGGTGAACTCACCTCTTCAGAGGAACCGCAGCTATGATTAAGGCATTAATATTTCTTGGTATTATACTTTTAGGCCTGTGTATCAGCCCCTGGATTGTTGGCAATACTGGCTATGTGTATATTGCCGCGGGTGATTACCAGCTTGAGACCAGTTTAGTTTTTGGCATCGTCATGTTAATCGTGTTTTATGCGCTATTCCAAGTGCTGGAATGGTTAGTGATCACTGTGATTAATCTGCTGCTTCGTAGCCGTTTTATCCCGCAGCATTGGCGTCGCCGGTCTGCCAAGAAACACACTTTGATGGGCGCACTCGCGATTGCCGAAGAAGATTGGCCTGCGGCAGAACGCGCCATGATTAAAGGGGCCGACAACGGTGAACTGCCAGCATTAAATTTGTTAGCCGCTGCACGTGCTGCTCAACATCAAAATAAAATTGCCGAACGAGATCAATATCTTGCCCGCGCAGAAGCGCAGCCTATGACGGCCAATGCGGTAGCAACCACTCGTACCCGTTATTTACTTAAACAAGGTGAATTAGCCTTAGCCAGAGCCGAGCTCGATAAGTTAGCCCCAACTAGCAAGAGTAAAGCCCCTGTGCTGAAACTCGCCCTCGAGTTATATCGCGCCCAGGAAGATTGGGAAGCGCTTAAGCTATTGCTCCCAATACTGAAGAAACGCCAGATCTTAGAGGATGCAAAGTTAAATACGCTGAATGTTGAAACCCATTGCGCCCTATTAAAAGCAGCGAGTCTAAAAGGGGAAGAAGCCCTAGAACAATGCTGGCAATGGCTTTCACGCGATGAACGTAACCAGTCTGAGTTTTTAGCGATTTATGCCATGGGCTTATGCCGCTTCAATCGTAAAGACCAAGCGCTTAAATTACTCTCGAAAAAGCTACGTAGCTCGCCAGAGTCAGCACTGTTAGAAGTGATGCCACAGATCGTCACCGCCCATGACGAAGAGATCCGCAAGCAATTACTCAAGCATGAAATCACCCATGAGAACAATGCTGATTACCAACGGTGTTTAGCGCTACTCTACCAACAAACCCGGGATATGAAAGAAGCTAAAATCCGCTGGCAGAATGTTTGTCGTCTTGCTCCGAGTAAAGGCTCTTGGCTGGCGTTAGCACGTATTCAAGAGCAACTTGGCGAACAAGGTCATGCTAACCAAAGCTATCGTCAGGCAGTAAACCTATAATTTCTATCAACCGCAATCCATTAGGCGGATTGCGGTCCCTCCTCATTCAACCTTGAACATACTTGCCGCACATCATTTATAAAATATTAAACCCGATCTTAAGAATAATTTGTTATTAATATGTTTATTTTGATAGTTAAGAGACACTAAATGCAGTTTCTTTTGCGTTTTAAGATACTACATCTAGTTCTGTCACTTTTAAGTGCCATTTTTTCGCACTCCACCCCTTAAAATCCAGTTATAGCAAGCCATTCCGGCGCGTCAAAAAATTGACTTACACACACGGCCAAGCTAAAATTTAGCCACTTGTATCACAATTCAGCATATTTGTTGAATTTGTGCATCTTCGGATTAACACACTTTGGCTGTTGGGAGCTAATTATGGGATCGATCATTACAACAAAGAAAGGTTTGCTGAAACTTGTTAAAGGGCAAATCGAAGTCGAGGTTAATGGTTCAAATCAACCCGCTAAGGATGGCGAACAACTCCCAAAGGGTGCAGTTCTCCATATCGGCGAAAACGCGACTTATGAAATCACTTTCGATGATGGCACCAAGCTGTCTAATGAAATAGAAGTCAATCCAGCATCTGCTGCGGTTGTTGCCCCAGTAACAGGTGAAGCCACACCTGATGAAATTCAAGCATTACAAGATCTTATTGCTTCAGGTGAAGACCCAACTAAAAATTTACCTGAAACCGCAGCAGGGAATGCACCAGCCAGTGATGGTAACTCTGGCTATGTTAGCCTTGCGCGTGATGGTTCAGAAGCTCTCGCCACATCAGGTTATAGCACTTCTGGACAAACACTAGCCGCATTTGCACCCGACACTCCCGAACAGTCAATTGCCACAGACTCCCCATCCTTGCTTGCTAACGACAGCATTACCGTAGATGAAGACTCTGTTGCATCTGGCAACGTCCTTAGCAATGACAGTGATATTGATAGCACCTTGTCTGTTGTCAGCTTCACCGTAAACGGCAATACCGTGACTGCGGGCACCTCTGTTGTCTTAGAAGGCGGCAGTTTAATCATCAATGCCGACGGCTCTTACACCTTCACGCCCAACGCCAACTGGAATGGCCAAGTACCGGTCATCACCTACACCACCAACACTGGCTCAACGGCGACCTTAACCATTAATGTCACCCCAGTGGATGATCCATCAGTCTTGGTTAACGATACCAATACCGTTGCTGAAGATTCCGTTGCCACCGGTAACGTCCTGAGCAATGACAGTGATATTGATAGCACCTTGTCTGTTGTCAGCTTCACCGTAAACGGTAATACCGTGACTGCGGGCACCACCGTTGCCTTAGAAGGCGGCAGTTTAATCATCAATGCCGACGGCTCTTACACCTTCACGCCAAACGCCAACTGGAATGGCACAGTACCGGTGATTACATACACCACCAACACTGGCTCAACGGCGACCTTAACCATTAATATCACCCCAGTGGATGATCCATCAGTCTTGGTTAACGATACCAATACCGTTGCTGAAGATTCCGTTGCCACCGGTAACGTCCTGAGCAATGACAGTGATATTGATAGCACCTTGTCTGTTGTCAGCTTCACCGTAAACGGCAATACCGTGACTGCGGGCACCACCGTTGCCTTAGAAGGCGGCAGTTTAATCATCAATGCCGACGGCTCTTACACCTTCACGCCAAACGCCAACTGGAATGGCACAGTACCGGTGATTACATACACCACCAACACTGGCTCAACGGCGACCTTAACCATTAATATCACCCCAGTGGATGATCCATCAGTCTTGGTTAACGATACCAATACCGTTGCTGAAGACGCTGTGGCATCTGGCAACGTCCTTAGCAATGACAGTGATATTGATAGCACCTTGTCTGTTGTCAGCTTCACCGTAAACGGCAATACCGTGACTGCGGGCACCACTGTTGCGTTAGAAGGCGGCAGTTTAATCATCAATGCCGACGGCTCTTACACCTTCACGCCAAACGCCAATTGGAATGGCCAAGTACCAGTCATCACCTATACCACCAACACTGGCTCAACGGCGACCTTAACCATTAATGTCACCCCAGTGGATGATCCATCAGTCTTGGTTAACGATACCAATACCGTTGCTGAAGACGCTGTGGCATCTGGCAACGTCCTTAGCAATGACAGTGATATTGATAGCACCTTGTCTGTTGTCAGCTTCACCGTAAACGGCAATACCGTGACTGCGGGCACCTCTGTTGCCTTAGAAGGCGGCAGTTTAATCATCAACGCCGACGGCTCTTACACCTTCACGCCAAACGCCAACTGGAATGGCACAGTACCGGTGATTACTTACACCACCAACACTGGTGCAACCGCCACCTTAACCATTAATGTCACCCCAGTGGATGATCCATCAGTCTTGGTTAACGATACCAATACCGTTGCTGAAGACGCTGTGGCATCTGGCAACGTCCTTAGCAATGACAGTGATATTGATAGCACCTTGTCTGTTGTCAGCTTCACCGTAAACGGCAATACCGTGACTGCGGGCACCTCTGTTGCCTTAGAAGGCGGCAGTTTAATCATCAACGCCGACGGCTCTTACACCTTCACGCCAAACGCCAACTGGAATGGCCAAGTGCCGGTCATCACCTACACCACTAACACTGGCTCAACGGCGACCTTAACCATTAATATCACCCCAGTGGATGATCCATCAGTCTTGGTTAACGATACCAATACCGTTGCTGAAGATTCTGTTGCCACCGGTAACGTCCTTAGCAATGACAGTGATATCGACAGTACCTTGTCTGTTGTCAGCTTCACCGTAAACGGCAATACCGTGACTGCGGGCACCACTGTTGCCTTAGAAGGCGGCAGTTTAATCATCAATGCCGACGGCTCTTACACCTTCACGCCCAACGCCAACTGGAATGGCCAAGTACCGGTCATCACCTACACCACCAACACTGGCTCAACGGCGACCTTAACCATTAATGTCACCCCAGAGGGTGATCCGGCAAATATATCCGTTAACGATACCGACAACGGCACGGTGACCGAAGATGGCGACAGCGATACCGATGTTGCCACCGTGCAAACCGTTGGCGGCAAGCTCGATGTGACCGACGTCGATAACGGCGAAGCCGTGTTCCAAGTCCAAACCAATGTCGCCGATGGCAACTACGGTACCTTCAGCATTGATGCTGACGGCAACTGGACCTATGTCCTTAACAACAGCCATATTGATGTGCAGTCACTCGCCGCCGGCGAAACCCTGACCCGCAACATCACAGTGACCAGCGCCGATGGCACGGCAACACACACCGTCACCATCACCATCGTTGGTGCCAATGACCCTGCCGACATCACCGTGGGCGAAGGTCAAGGCGATACCGACAACGGCACGGTGACCGAAGATGGCGACAGCGATACCGATGTTGCCACCGTGCAAACCGTTGGTGGCAAGCTCGATGTGACCGACGTCGATAACGGCGAAGCCGTGTTCCAAGTCCAAACCAATGTCGCCGATAGCAACTACGGTACCTTCAGCATTGATGCTGACGGCAACTGGACCTATGTCCTTAACAACAGCCATATTGATGTGCAGTCACTCGCCGCCGGCGAAACCCTGACCCGCAACATCACAGTGACCAGCGCCGATGGCACGGCAACACACACCGTCACCATCACCATCGTCGGGGCCAATGACCCTGCCGACATCACCGTGGGCGAAGGTCAAGGCGATACCGACAACGGCACGGTGACCGAAGATGGCGACAGCGATACCGATGTTGCCACCGTGCAAACCGTTGGCGGCAAGCTCGATGTGACCGACGTCGATAACGGCGAAGCCGTGTTCCAAGTCCAAACCAATGTCGCCGATGGCAACTACGGTACCTTCAGCATTGATGCTGACGGCAACTGGACCTATGTCCTTAACAACAGCCATATTGATGTGCAGTCACTCGCCGCCGGCGAAACCCTGACCCGCAACATCACAGTGACCAGCGCCGATGGCACGGCAACACACACCGTCACCATCACCATCGTCGGGGCCAATGACCCTGCCGACATCACCGTGGGCGAAGGTCAAGGCGATACCGACAACGGCACGGTGACCGAAGATGGCGACAGCGATACCGATGTTGCCACCGTGCAAACCGTTGGCGGCAAGCTCGATGTGACCGACGTCGATAACGGCGAAGCCGTGTTCCAAGTCCAAACCAATGTCGCCGATGGCAACTACGGTACCTTCAGCATTGATGCTGACGGCAACTGGACCTATGTCCTTAACAACAGCCATATTGATGTGCAGTCACTCGCCGCCGGCGAAACCCTGACCCGCAACATCACAGTGACCAGCGCCGATGGCACGGCAACACACACCGTCACCATCACCATCGTCGGGGCCAATGACCCTGCCGACATCACCGTGGGCGAAGGTCAAGGCGATACCGACAACGGCACGGTGACCGAAGATGGCGACAGCGATACCGATGTTGCCACCGTGCAAACCGTTGGCGGCAAGCTCGATGTGACCGACGTCGATAACGGCGAAGCCGTGTTCCAAGTCCAAACCAATGTCGCCGATGGCAACTACGGTACCTTCAGCATTGATGCTGACGGCAACTGGACCTATGTCCTTAACAACAGCCATATTGATGTGCAGTCACTCGCCGCCGGCGAAACCCTGACCCGCAACATCACAGTGACCAGCGCCGATGGCACGGCAACACACACCGTCACCATCACCATCGTCGGCACCAATGACAGCCCAGTTATCACCAACAATGCCACCCAGTTAGTGGGCAGCGTGGTGGAAGCCGGTGATTTGGATGACGGTACCGATGTCGCTGGTACACCTACCGCCACCGGTCAGCTCTCGGCCACCGATGTCGACAACGGCGCCGCCCAAACCTGGAGTGTACAAGGCACGCCAGATACGACATATGGCAGCTTCAGCGTCGATGCCACTGGTAAGTGGACCTACACCTTAGATAACACCAAGGCCGCCACCCAAGCCTTAGCGGAAGGTCAGAGCCAACAGCTCACCTTCACCGTGCGCGTCACCGATGACAAGGGCGCCTGGGTTGATCAACTGGTGACCATCACCATCGTCGGCACCAATGACAGCCCAGTTATCACCAACAATGCCACCCAGTTAGTGGGCAGCGTGGTGGAAGCCGGTGATTTGGATGACGGTACCGATGTCGCTGGTACACCTACCGCCACCGGTCAGCTCTCGGCCACCGATGTCGACAACGGCGCCGCCCAAACCTGGAGTGTACAAGGCTCGCCAGATACGACATATGGCAGCTTCAGCGTCGATGCCACTGGTAAGTGGACCTACACCTTAGATAACACCAAGGCCGCCACCCAAGCCTTAGCGGAAGGTCAGAGCCAACAGCTCACCTTCACCGTGCGCGTCACCGATGACAAGGGCGCCTGGGTTGATCAACTGGTGACCATCACCATCGTCGGCACCAATGATGCGCCTATCATCAGTAATCAAGAGTTTGGTTACTTCGAGAATCAGATTGCAGGTGCTGTTGTAGCTAATGTGGTGGCATCGGATATCGATGGCACAGTGACAGGCTTTAGCTTCAAGTGGGCAGATGGCAGCTACCATGCCGTTAGTGAAGATGGTTACTTCTCCATTGACAATACAGGCAAAGTCACAATGACTGCCTCTGGCGCTGCCGCAGCAGTCAACGATTTTGAACAGGCACCAAACTCAGGTGTCTATGTAGTGACAGCCACTGACAACAATGGGGCGAATTCTGATGCTAATATCACTCTGTTTGAAAAAGATCTGGACGACACTCCACCAGCCTCACCAACGGTCTGGATCGTCGATGATGGCATGCCAGGTGATGGTCTACTGACCGCCAGCGAGATCGCTAGCGGCGGCGCAGACGTGCAGATAAGTGTGAGTATTGATGGTGCAGAATTTGTGGCCGGCGGTTATGTCACGCTCACCATTAATGGTGGTACAGCAATTGAACTGAGCTTTACCGACTTCACTGATAATGGCAGTGGTACCCTTACCTTTGGTAACTTTACCTACGCTAACGGCGTTATCAGCTGGAGCGAAGCCGCGCCTACTGCTGGTCAAAGCATCACTGTGACTGCAACGCAAACCGACACTTTCGGTAACACCTCTGCACAAGACTCCGATACTGCGACTGTATATCAACCTAACTCTTGCAACGTAACAGTTAATGAAAGCAGTCTACGCGATAATATTCCTGACACCTTCTCTAATACTATTAGCTTTACTGCAGGTAATCAGAATATTTCACAGTTCCGTTTTAACGCTTCCTCTATCTCTGCGGCAACTAACCTAGCTGCAGGAGTAAGTATCGTTTGGGCGCTAGCCGCGAATGGTGCGTTAGTAGGAACCATCGATGGTATTGAAGTAATTAAAGTCACTCTGAGTGGTACTTCTGTGACGTCAGGGTTAGCAGCGGGCACTACGGATGCAGTTACTGTCAATGTTGAGTTATTAGACAACATCAAGCAAGTTAATGGATTAAGTGGCGAAAATCTCAGTTCACTGATTAATGGAATCGTCATTGAGGCTGTAGGTGCCGATAATAGCGTATTGACGGGCAATGTAAGCATTACCATCAATGATGACGTGATTAATATTGCCCCAAGTGCTGGCTCTGGAGTCAATAGTGCTACGGCAGTCGATATTGTTGGCACTCTTAATATCCTAGGCGCAGATGGTAATGACCATACCGCTACGGATAACTACAGCGTGAGTCTGAGTGCAAACGTGACAGGTTGGAACGGCACAAGCACAACCTTCGCCGACTCAGGCATTACTGCGGGCGGACTCACTGTCTATTACTATGTCGACCCAGCTCATCCAAATGTCCTGATCGCCTATACCGATACCAGCGGCACAACTTCCGCCTATACCCATGGTGCTAATCAGACATTAATCTTTACCCTTACGACCAATGCAACTACTGGTCAATACATTTTCGATATGAATCAGGGTATTGATAAGCTCGCAACCATACAAATCGCTGGACTTGTAGGAGGAAAAGGAGGCATTGGTGAAGCGGTATATGTCACTTATGATCCTGTAACCCATGGTTATGGTGTTTACAACGACATTACTAAGATTCCCACAGATGCAGACATTGCCTTCACCCTGACTGCACGTGACGGCAATAATAACGTTGCTCAAGTAAACGGCACTAATAATGGTTTCGGTGTTGCAAATCCATTTGTGAATGGTGATGAAGTATTAATTGTGGATTACTCAGAAAATGCAGCGACTGCAAGCTTTAGCTTTACAGGGGCCACACAAATCCACTATAAGGCCTATGATGATCAAGGTAACTTGTTGCATGAAGGTAATATTACTAATGGTCAGCTCATCCAAAATGTGGGTTCTATCGCATACATTGAGCTATCAGCCCTAAGCGGAACTAGCTTCCAGTTTACGGGCACTACAGCACAAACCATTGTGAGCTCAAGCCAAAGTCTCGATTTGAGCTTTGTTGTAACCGCTACTGATAGTGATGGGGATAAATCATCTGGTAATCTGAATGTACATTTAGACCCACCAAGTACAACACCGCTAGTGCCAGTAGCACTGACACCTAATACTTTTGCAACCTTGAATGAAGCAGATCTACAGGCAGGAGCACCAGATTCAAGTGTCCAAACACTGAGCTTTAAGTCTGGAAGCAACTCAATTGGCAGCTTCCAGTTTGGCGATATTAGTAATATCTCTGTAGTGGGCATCAACGCTCAAATTCATTGGGCAGTTAATGATCAAGGTCAGTTAATTGGTACTGTGTATGGGCGTGAGGCCATTCGTTTAACTCTAGATTGGGATCGCATCAACGCAGGTGAGCAAGGTGATGTCACCGTTACCGCTCAGTTGTTAACGAATCTGCCACACAGCGTCAACACCAACAGCCTAACTGTTAATGGTATTCAGGTTATTGCCGTCGACGGTGTCGGCAATACCGCACATTCCAATGTGACCGTGACTGTCGCAGATGATGTTAACCTTGCCCAGAACGACACGGCTCAGCTTGATGTGGTGGTTGATTCCTTCAACTTCTCAGGCATTGTTGCCAACTGGACTGGTGTTGCTGGCGGAACCTATGTCAACACATACGATGGTCCTGATAACGATAACGGTAACGATCAACTCCGCTGGGGTTCTACCAATGGTAGTCAGTCAGGTTATGGTTTTGCTGATAATGACGCTGCACTAAATGGCTCCTTATCTTTAAACCAAGACATAGTGCTGGGTAAATTTACGCACTATAACTATTCTATTGACTCTGGTACTTCAATCACTGCAGCGACAATGAAAGTGACATTTAACGTAACTGATGCTTACGGCGTAGTCACTCCAGTCACATTGACGCTTAACTTTAGTCATAATGAAACACCAAATAGCAATGATCCTGTTTCATCACGCGATATAGTTACTGTTGGGCAAACCAGTGTCACCTTTAACTACGAAGGTCAGATGTATACAATGCAGGTTGTTGGATTTAAAGACACTAATGGCAACATTGTTACCTCTATCTACACCAATGAGGGTGCTGCTACTAGCTATGAGTTAGTCGTACGTATGGTGGCTGGAAATGGCTACACTCTGCCTCACACTGATGGAAATGTGCTCACCAATGATGTGGCTGGTGCCGATGGCGTGCTGACAGTAATTGGCGTCGCCACAGGAGACCACACAAATACTGGCGTTTCTGGTCAAGTTGGCACAACGATAATAGGAACCTACGGTAATCTAGTCCTTAATGCTGATGGTACTTACCAATACCAATTAACGGCGAGTGCGAACACCATTCCTGCTACGGGAGCAATCGAAACCTTCACCTACACCACCCAAGATGGCGACGGTGATAAAGCAAGTGCCACCTTGAAGATTGATGTTAATCCGGTCAATGCCAATGGTATCAATATTGCTGACGCTAACTTGATTTCAACTCAAGGCTCTAACTTAAATGACACAATCATTGTCGAGCATGGAGAAAAAGCAAACTCTGCAGGACAAAAAGTACTCAACGTCTCATTTGGTGGAGGTCAAAGCGGCATAATTACGAATAGCTCAAGTAAAGAAGTCGTTGCATCTGGCGCTAACAACAAGAGCTATACCACTAGTAGTGCTCAAGTGGTTAGTGGCGGTGACGGTAATGATCATATCGAAACAGGTAAGGGCGATGACGTTATATACGCTGGCAAAACTGGTGCAATTGGTTATGGAACTGATGATCAACTCGAGTTATCAGTGAATGCTCTATCAACTCACCATATAATGACAGGCACATTAAGCGGTACAAATAGCATCGTTGATAACGATGGCTTGTTATTAGCCAATGATGTTGCATCTCAAAGAGCTGACGTTGTGAACGGCGGTAGTGGTAACGATAGAATTTATGGTCAATCCGGCTCTGACATTCTCTATGGTCATACAGGAAATGATTATATTGACGGCGGCAGCCATAACGATGCGCTTCGCGGCGGTGAAGGCAATGATACCTTAATTGGTGGCCTTGGTGATGATGTACTACGTGGCGATAGTGGCGCAGACACCTTCGTATGGCGCTATGCGGATGCTGACAAAGGCACAGACCACATCATGGACTTCAATGTGAGTGAAGATAAGCTCGATCTGAGTGATTTACTCCAAGGAGAAACGGCTGGCACGTTAGAAAGCTATCTAAGCTTTAGCTTAAACAATGGTTCAACCGTGATCGATATCGATGCAAACAAGGATGGCACGTTCGATCAACATATTGTGCTTGATGGGGTTAACCTCTATAGCCAATTTGGTGCAACGGATAATGCGGGTATTATTAATGGATTGCTCGGAAGCAATGGTAATGGCCCACTCATTATTGATACAGCGCCACCAGTAACACCTGATGCACCTCAAGGAGTGACACCACTGACCGATCCACACAACAATATCATTCCTTAATAAAAAATCAGTTCGGATGGCCTATAGAAATATAGGCCATCATGACCGATACTTCTGATAAGTAAATAAAAAATCAAAGGATAGATAATTAGGTGCCTGTTACAGCGTCTGAAAAAGTTGAGCAGTGGACGATATCCGCATCACAGCGAGTAATTGTTGACCCACTGCTAGATTGTTTAGTGCTTCTGACTGAACATTTTGGTAATCCATGCTCAAGTGAATCACTTGCGGCAGGCTTGCCTTTGTCTGGAGCGGTATTAACACCCGACCTGCTTCCTCAAGCAGCATCTCGTGCAGGGTTAGCAGCAAAATTATCTCGTAAGGGTTTAAATGAGATCTCGCCGATACTGCTACCCTGTATTTTATTATTAAAAGACAAGAAAGCCTGTATTCTGCGGGAATTAGACCTCGAGTCAGATAGAGCAATCATCCAACTGCCAGAAACGGGCGGTGAAGAAAAACTCACCATTGAGTCACTTGAAACTTTGTATGTCGGCTATTTGTTCTTAGTCAAACAAGAATATCGTGGCGACATGGGGTTTGATGTCTATTTGCACGATAATAAAACCCACTGGTTAGTTCAAACCTTAAAAGACTCCGCGCCCATTTATCGAGATGCGTTAATCGCCTCGGTGTTGGTCAACATATTTGCCTTAGTTTCTCCCCTGTTTATTATGAATGTGTACGACAAAGTCGTACCTAATTTAGCTTTTGACTCCCTTTGGGTATTAGCGATTGGCGCATCAATTGCCTATTTATTTGACCTTGTTATGCGGCAACTTAGAAGCTACCTAATTGATGTGGCTGGGAAAAAAGTTGATATCATTGTCTCGTCGAAGCTATTTGCCAAAGCAATTGGTATTCCATTGGAAAAACGTTCCCCAAGCATTGGTGGTATGGCAAAACAACTGGGAGAATTTGACAATATTCGGGAAATTTTAACTTCAGCAACGATAACAACACTTGTCGATCTTCCTTTCGCACTCTTTTTCCTTATCGTGATTTATATTGTTGCAGGTGATTTAGCCGTGATCCCTGTCGTGGGAGGCTTGATCATTATCGGCTTTACACTTTATACCCAACCTAAATTAAAAGCGGCGATTGAAGAAGGTAATAAGTTTTCCAGCTTAAAACATGGGCATTTGATAGAAAGTCTTTCGGCGTTAGAGTCTATAAAAGCCAACGGCGCAGAAGGTATTGTCCAAAAAAGTTGGCAACAAATGATCGGCCATAGCGCTAACTGGCAATTAAGATCCAAAAAACTGTCTAACTCAGTCTCAAATTTCGCTAACTTTATTGTGCAATTTTCCGTTGTATGTGTGGTGATTTTAGGCGTTTATCGTGTGTCTGATAACGCTATATCTATGGGGGGGATCATCGCTGCGGTGATGTTATCGAGTAGAGCAATAGCGCCAATGGCACAACTTGCAGGACTGATGACGCGCGCCAACCACACAGCCAGTGCACTGCGTCAACTCAATGAGCTCATGGTGCAGGAAGATGAGTTTGAAAATAAAGGCCACTTGGTGAGTAAGCAGCGTTTAATCGGGAAAATTAATGCTGACCATGTTGGATTTAGTTATCCCGGCTCAGAAAAGCCAGTGCTTCACCCGCTCTCATTAACCATCAACCCAGGTGAAAGGGTTGCAATTATCGGTCGTAATGGTTCAGGTAAAAGTACCTTAGCCAAACTTCTCGTTGGACTGTTCCAACCCACAACCGGTAGCCTACGTTACGATGGGGTCGATTCGGCACAAATTCATCCTAGCGATCTGCGCCGTAACTTTGGTTACTTACCGCAGGACGTCACCCTCTTCCACGGTACCATAAGAGATAACATTCTCTTTGGTACTCGCCAAGTGACAGAGCATCAACTTATCCGTGCAGTACAGCTTTCAGGTGTCAGTCAGTTCACCCATTTGGAGGCTGAAGGCCTAGATCAACAAGTCGGCGAAGGTGGCATGTCTCTTAGTCGTGGACAAAGACAAACCGTTGCCCTAGCTCGGGCGACTCTCAACGATCCGCCAGTATTGCTAATGGATGAGCCTACAGCCAGTTTAGATGCGAGAGCAGAACAACAGTTTATTCGCTCAATGCAAAATGTCAGCAAGGATCGAACCTTGCTATTAATCACTCACAAAATGCATTTATTACAATTAGTTGACCGTATTATTGTGCTTGAAAGGGGACATGTTGTTGCTGATGGTCCTAAAGCTGAAGTGTTAGAAAAACTCAATTTTGGCCTTGTAAATGGAGGCTCCAGACAATGAGTAAAAATCTAACGGCAAATGATTTAGACATGGTTGATGATGTTTACGGTGCCATGATGACCGATGCCCCAAGTGGACACAGGCTCATCATATGGGCATTAGCTGCCATGGTTGTGTGTTTTCTACTTTGGGCAGGTTTTGCCAAACTGGATAAGGTGACAACGGGTTCTGGGAAAGTTATCCCTTCTTCTCAAGTTCAAGTCATTCAAAGTCTTGACGGCGGTATCATGCAAGAACTCTTTGTGAGAGAGGGTGATATTGTCACTAAAGGTCAGCCACTTGTACGGATTGATGATACCCGCTTTCGCTCCGATTTTGCCCAGCAAGAGCAAGAGGTCTTTGGCTTAAAAACCAATGCCATCCGAATGCGCGCAGAATTAGATAGCATTCTTATCTCTGATATGACTTCTGACTGGCGTGAACAAGTTAAAATTACCAAAAAAGCTTTAGTATTTCCCGATAGTATTCATGAGGCAGAACCCGCCCTAGTGAAAAGACAACAGGAAGAATATAACGGTCGCTTAGATAATCTGAGCAACCAACTGGAGATTCTGGTTCGTCAGATACAACAAAGGCAACAAGAAATCGATGACCTTGCCTCAAAAACGACGACCTTAACAACCAGTATGCAGTTGATTTCTAGGGAGTTAGAGCTTACGAGGCCTCTGGCTAAAAAAGGGATTGTGCCCGAAGTTGAATTACTTAAACTCGAACGCGCAGTGAACGATGCCCAAGGGGAATTAAACTCATTGAGACTGCTTAGACCGAAACTGAAAGCAGCATTAGATGAAGCAATATTAAAGCGCCGTGAAGCGGTATTTGTTTACGCTGCAGATCTTCGTGCACAACTTAACGAAACACAAACCCGTTTATCCAGAATGAACGAAGCACAGGTGGGAGCCCAAGATAAGGTTAGCAAAGCGATTATAACTTCCCCTGTAAACGGCACCATTAAGACTGTGCATATCAACACCTTAGGAGGCGTGGTTCAACCCGGAGTTGATATAGTTGAAATCGTGCCATCTGAAGACCAGTTACTGATAGAAACCAAGATCTTACCTAAGGATATTGCGTTTTTACATACAGGCTTACCTGCAGTAGTTAAGGTGACTGCCTATGACTTTACCCGTTACGGTGGTCTTAAAGGTACAGTAGAGCATATTAGTGCCGATACATCACAGGACGAAGAAGGAAATAGCTTCTACCTTATAAAGGTAAGAACCGAAGAATCGAGTTTGATAAAAGACGATGGCACAGAGATGCCAATTATACCGGGGATGTTAACTAGCGTTGACGTTATCACCGGACAAAGATCCATTCTTGAGTACATTTTAAATCCAATTTTAAGGGCTAAGGACACAGCGCTCAGAGAGCGTTAAGCCTGTTATAAACCGGGAGGTTTGCAATGAAGACTTTAGTAAGACGACAATTTCAATGTTCAAAAATAGCGGTTCTGCTGTCAGCTATCTTGCTTCCACTATCGGCTCAAAGCCAAACGCTTGAGCAAGCGGTTGCGCACACGCTCGATACCAACCCAGATCTACGAGTGGCGTTTAACCGATTCAAAGCGAGAGAAGAGCAAGTAAATCAGGCAATTGCTGGTTATATGCCAACAGTCGATCTCACTGGTGGCTATGGCTACGAGCAGACGGATAGCGTATCAACCCGTCGACGCAAAAACGTCGGCGATGTTGATAGCAATGGCGTCGCGGAACTCAACCGCGGTGAGTTTGGTATTAGCCTAAAACAAATGCTTTTTGATGGTTTTTATACTAGCAGTGAAGTTGACCGTTATAGCTTTGAAGCCAGTGCAGACCAGTGGGCCTTACTTGCTGCTGCTGAAGATATGGCATTGGATGTCAGCAAAGTCTATCTCAACTACCTTCGTACTGATGAAGTGTTGAAGCTGGCTGAAAAAAATCTTAACAGCCATAAAGAAATTTATGATCAAATCAAGCAACGTACTGATTCAGGTCTAGGCTCAACAGCCGATCTATCACAAATATCAGGCCGTCTTGCAAGGGCAAATGCGAATGTGATTTCTGCTCGAAATAATTTGCTCGATGCTAAAGCGCAATTTATCCGAGTTGTGTCTGCCGACCCAGTTGACTTAATTCAACCCGTTCCAGATGCCGATATGTTACCAAAGGATTTAAACAGTAGCTTAGCTGACGCAGAGAAAAATCATCCTATCCTTAAATCTGCAGCAAACGATATTCGTGCTGCTGAAAATGAGCGTTCATCCGCCCAAGCCAACTATTACCCGCAAGTTTCGTTAGAGCTAAACGGTAGCTGGAACAATGATGTGGGTGGCGAAGATGGCGTAAGTGCATTAGCGAGCCAAAATGTAGGTGGTTATAGCAACGACATCGTCGCCATGGTGCGAGTAAGATATAACCTCTTCGCTGGCGGTAAAGACCTCGCTCGTGAAAAAGAATCAGCCTACAAGCTGGGTGAAGCCAAAGAAATCCGTCAACGCGCTCAAAGAGAAGTCGTTGAGGGCGTCAATCTAGCTTGGAACGCGTACGAAATGTTAGCACCTCAAAAGCAATACATTCGTGACCATGTCATTGCAGCCAAAGATACTCAGTCCGCTTATGCGCAACAATTTAACCTTGGTCAACGCAGCTTACTCGACTTACTTGATACTGAGAATGAATTGTTCGAAGCACGTAAGGACTACTTACAAGCTGAATATGATGAAATCATTGCCAAATATCGCGTGCTTAACGCGACAGGCCGCTTACTCGACTCACTGAAAGTGACGCGTCCGGAAGCATGGCGCGGAGAGCGTAGCTACGAAGGAGGAGCCAACCAATGAAAACCACTATCCTATTCCTTAGCGTGGCGCTTTTAGCAGGTTGTTCCATGCGTGATACAGTCAATATTGAAGATATGACAACAACTCAAGCATACGATCTTTCCGATAAGGATAGTGATGGAGTAGTTGAAGCCCGTGAACGCTGCAACGATACTGTTAAAGGTGCAGGCACGGATAACTACGGCTGTGGTCAGATCAAATCAATTAATGAGCGTAAGGAAATCAATGTATTATTTCCCAATAACTCAGCATACATTGCACCTGAGTATTACCCGCAAATTGAAGAGATCGCAATATTCTTACGTCAATACCCCACAACGAAGGTGACCATTGAAGGACACACAAGTCGTACGGGTACAGATGAAAGAAACTCGGTATTATCACAGGAGCGTGCTGATGCCGTTACCGCCGTTCTTGCCGAACGTTTTGGTATCGACAGAAGCCGACTCACCGCCATAGGATATGGCTCAAGTCGTCCAGTCGTTTTAGAACAGACACCTGAAGCAGAAATTCGTAATCGCCGAGTCGTCGCTGAAGTGACGGGTGATGACACCGCTACAGATATGAAGTGGACGATTTATTCCGTCGATGACACCAAATAAGGGCTAACAGAGTAGGTTATGAACGGCAGGCCAAAGGATATAAATGCATTTTTTCGCGCCTGCCGCTCAAGCCTCATTGCGTCTGCGTTGGGGATTAGTTGCCTGTATGCGGCACCGACCCAAACACTCGATGAAGCAAAAATCACCTCAACGCTAGAAAAACGCTATGGTGAGCGAGCAGGAATGCGAGCAAGAGCTTGGTTTAAAGTATTAGCAGAGGCAAACACGGTTGACGAAAAAGACAAGCTATTGAAAGTTAATAACTTTTTTAACTTATTTCGTTTCGTTGATGATATAAAATTATGGGGAGAATCAAACTATTGGGCCACTCCAATGGAGTTTATTGGAGTCAATGGTGGAGATTGTGAGGATTTTTCAATCGCCAAGTATTTTACACTGCTTCAATTAGGTGTGCCCGAGGATAAAATGCGGATCACCATGGTTAAAGCCACCAGTGTTAATCAGTATCATATGGTATTAGCTTACTATGATACCCCTTCCTCCATCCCTTTAGTGCTTGATAATCTTGATCATGTCATCAAACCCGCAACTCAGCGTAAAGATCTTATACCCGTATACAGCTTTAACGGTAAACAGTTATGGCTTAACAAAGAACAGGGACGAGGCGTTTTAGCTGGCTCGTCAACACGACTCGAAAAATGGAATGACCTAAACCATAGGTTAGGGGTTGATCGCTTAAGACAGCCCAAATTAAAACTGGAGTAGCACCCAAGATGACACTGTTTAGACAGATTTATTCGCTGCTTTTTAGCCTATTCTTGTTAGTAGTAGCAAGTCTTGGCTATGTGCAATTTACTGAGACTCAAAGCTTTTTGACCAAGCAAATGGAATCGGATCTAAACAATGCCAGTACCTCGCTTGGATTAATGCTAACTCCCGCGCTTGAGGCGGGTGATACTGCAGCCGCAGAAACCTTAGTCAACGTTATTTTTGAAGGCGGCTATTATAAAAATATTAAACTGACGTGGATGGTTGACGGTAAACAGCAAGAATGGGCTAACCCTATTAAAATTGATGATGTACCTCAATGGTTTATCAATTTGAACCTATTTAAAACCATCAAAAAAGAAAGCACGATTACCTCTGGATGGTTACAGCTAGCTCAGCTTGAAATCACTGCGCACCCAGGATTTGGTTACCATGAATTATGGCGCATCATGTCCAATACTATTATCGCCTTTTCGTTGCTGTTTTTAGTCGCTATTTTTACCGCAAGATTAGGATTAACTTGGATTTTAAAACCACTACACGCTTTATCTGATCATGCTAAAAAGATTGCGGCTCGCCAGTTTGGGCCAGATATGCCTTTGCCTAAAACCACAGAACTCAAAGATCTCGTTACCGCGTTCAATAGCATGTCAGCTCAACTAAAACAGCTCTTCCAATCACTCGATGAGGAGGTAGGTACTTTACGCAAAAAGAATCTCACAGACCCCGCCTCAGGACTGCCTAACCGCCAATATGTGGTGAGCCGTCTCAATGGCTGGTTAAGCGAACCGAGCAGCGGCGCCCTGTTCTTAGCTAAGTTAGACTGGCTCGAAGAAGTTCACAGTAAATATGGCTATCAGGTTCGCGATGAAACCATTCGCCTATTGGCCGAAAAACTAGTCCAGCAATTAAATGAGATCACCCCCTCTGTGGTTGCGCGTATTGCCGCATTTGAGTTTGCCTTCCTTGTGACCGATGTAGAACATGATCAAATTAGCAAATATTTGCAAACGCTGATCCGCACAATCAATCAAGAAATATCAAAAGCAGGTTGTAAGCCCAATGAGAATTTTGCGATTGGGGTGGCTGAACGGATTGGCCAAATGAAGGTCTCCGATATTCTTGCCCAAGCAGACAACGCTCTGCAAAAAGCGCTCAAAGAGAATAAAACCTTCCATTGGTTCGAGACAACTGAACAACAACTTTTCACCCGAGAACAATGGCGTGACAACCTTAGCCACGCCATTAGCAACAAAAAGTTCAAGTTCCGTTGGCAACCTATCCAATTTTGTAATGGCGATGGCGTGAGCCAAAGAGAGCTCTATTGCCAACTCGAGCTGGGTGATAAGCTCGCTCATGCTGGCCAGTTTATGCCTTACATAGAGCTGCTGTCACTCGGCTCATTACTCGATAAATGCCTCATTGAGACTGTCTACGAGCAAAAACTGCTTGAGCGTCATTACGAGCCTTTAGCGATAAACTTAACGCATCAAAGTATTAGTGATACACAGTTCCACGACTGGCTTAATCACTTCCTGCGCACGGCTCAACAGGTTGAACGGATTTGCTTTGAGATCCCTGAAGCGGGGGTTTATAGCGACTTAGAATCCTGTACTCGCCTTTGCAATATTATTAGGGACAATGGTGCTAAATTTGGTATTGACCATTTTGGTAGACAATTTGGCTCCATGTCTTACCTCCAAGAGCTAAGACCGAGTTACGTTAAACTTGACCAATCTTTCTCTTACTATGACGAAGCATCACATAATAGCGAGCTCTGCCGTGCGATTATCAATGTAGCTAGAGGATTAGATATTCAGGTGATAGTGACAGGAATTCAAGAAAAGGCTCAGCTAGAGCG
>AACY020561250.1_pt1 | contig 36110 bp, 34 predicted proteins | sample 267378 | NCBI WGS metagenome assembly AACY02 (sample SAMN02954345, study PRJNA13694) | marine metagenome | biome: aquatic; feature: ocean; material: water; isolation source: isolated as part of a large dataset composed predominantly from surface... | reverse complement strand
AAAACTGCGGTCGCGGATTTCACCCAATCGGTAGAAGAAGACCGCCCTGGCCAGCGCGTTGCGCGCCTCGCCCTTATTCAGCCCCGCATGGACGCGGCGGCGCAGCTCCACGCTTTGCAGCCAATCCAGAATGAACAGCGTGCGCTCGATGCGCCCCAGCTCAACGCAGCGCCAACGACAACTACTCAATGATCTTGCTCGACCGCACCGCTCAAGATAATTGACGCCCGGCGCTCAGAATAGTTGACGCCGGGCAGTCCAGACATAGGTGTTATCTATAGATACCCCTATTTTTCGGGGTGCAAGTTTCATATTGATGACACGTTCCACGAACAAACTGCACGCATGCCTAGCCGTATCGAACTTCTTTCTGCGGCAAATGTGCGTCATAAGCGCTCTCGCGCTGCTCGCAGGCAGAAACTTGCAAAGGTAACAACATGAAGTTGGAGAAGGACCGAGACGTTCTGAGTCTCAAGGGAGTTTCCGTCCGCTACGTTGACTCGACCGTGGCCTTGCACCCGACGAGTCTGGATGTGAAGCAGGGAGAGTTTTTGGTGCTTCTGGGCGCCTCGGGCGCAGGGAAGTCCACCTTGTTACGAAGCATCAATGGACTGGTGCTGCCCACAAAAGGCGAGGTATCGATACCTGGCCTGGCAGGTGGGGTAGTCAACGCAAAGACGCTGAGAGAGCACCGCAAGCGCTGTGGGATGGTTTTCCAGCAGCATCATCTGATTGGACGTCAGTCGGTCCTCAGGAATGTTCTGATGGGAAAGCTCGGTGACAGGGGTGCATTCGCTTCGCTATGGCCGTGGAGCAAGAAGGACAAGCTGGAGGCGCTCACAGTGATTGAGCGTGTCGGGCTGCTCGAAAAGGCGCTCTCCCGGGCTGATGCCTTGTCTGGGGGGCAGCAGCAGCGCGTAGGCATAGCTAGGGCGCTAATACAGAAGCCACGAATCCTGCTGGCCGATGAGCCTGTTGCCAGCCTGGACCCGGCAACCGCACATAGCGTGCTCACCTTGTTGCATGAGATCTGCAAAAAGGACCACCTCACCGCAATCGTGAGTCTTCACCAGGTGGAGCTCGCGCGCTCGTTTGCAGACCGAATCATTGGGCTCCGCCAGGGAGCTGTTGTATTCGAGGGTAGGGCAGAGCAGCTGAGTCCTGATGTTGCGCGGAACCTCTATGCAAAGCAGTCCAACGCTTCCAACACGAGTGCGTCCACTGATAGCCCCCGAACTCTTCAATCCAGTCAAACCAAGGAGCTCTTGCCATGCTGAATCGCCGTAACTTCTCTCTTGTTGTCAGCGCAGCTTCTTTTGCTGCACTCCTTCCTCTGTGGGCTCATGCGCAGGGAAAGGATCCATCAAAGCTTCGTGTCGCCCTTCTTCCAGATGAGAACGCTGCCAGCATCATCCAGAACGCGCAGCCTCTTAAGCGCTATCTTGAACAGCAGCTCAAGAAGGATGTTGAGATTGTGGTGACTACCGATTACTCCTCGATGATCGAGGCAATGCGGTTCGGTCGGATTGAGGTAGCGTACTTTGGACCGTTTTCGTACGTTTTGGCCAAATCTAAGGCGTCCGGGATTGAGCCCTTTGCGGTGGGCGTTGAACGTGGGTCGCCCACATACCAGTCGGTCCTCATCGCAACGGCCGGAGGGCCGGTGAAAACGCTTGAAGACGTGCGCGGCAAGCCCTTCGGATTTGGCGACCAGGCGTCCACATCAAGCCACCTTGCACCACGTGCACACCTGCTCAAGAAGTACAAGCTTGATGGTGAGAAGGACTATCGGCCAGTTCACCTTGGGGCACATGACGCGGTCGCACGTGCGGTGCAGTCGGGTCAGATTCCAGCCGGGGCTCTGTCCAAGCCGATTCTGGACAACCTCATCGCTCGAGGAAGCATTGATGCCACGAAGATTGTTCAGCTTGACCTTTCTGCTCCCATTCCAAACTATCCGGTCGTCATGCAGGGGGACCTCAAGCCTGAGCTCAAAGCTGCCATCCGCTCTGCCTTTCTGGACATGAAGGATGCTGAGGTGCTCAAGGCGTTTCGTGTCCAGGCGTTTGCCGCCACTGATGACGCTGCATATGACGTCCTTAGGGATACCGCAACCATCCTGAAGCTTGATTTGGGCCGTATGCAATGACCTCGGCTGCATTCGAGAACATCATCAGTCGCGACAAGCGGGAGCAGTTCATTGGACTGCGCAATACAGCGTTCGTCCTTCTGGTTTGCCTTGTAGCCCTGTACGTCACGGGGTTCTTCGATGCACAGCGGTTCATCGAAGGCGCCCCGGCTGTCAAGCAGCTCTCATCTGAGATGGTCCCTCCCAACTTCGACCGCTGGGAGCACTGGGTCATCCCGCTGAGGGACACCTTGGCGATGTCGATTGCCGGCACAGCACTGACTATCGTGCTTTCACTTCCGCTGGCGCTCCTGGCGGCTCCAAACACCACCCCCAATCCTTTGGTGGGAAGAGTGGCCAGAGTCATCCTGGCGGCATTCCGGTCCGTGCCAGAAATCATTCTTGGCATTCTGTTCGTGGCAGCCGTAGGGTTTGGTGCTCTACCTGGGGTGCTCGCACTAGCGTTGCATTCCACGGGAATGGTCGCAAAGTTTTACGCGGAAGCCATTGAGCACGTGGATCCGAAGCCACTTGAAGCAGCTGCTGCGGTAGGCGCAAGCCGCTTTCAGGTCATCTCGCATGCCGTTATCCCCCAAGTCCTTCCACAGTTGGCAGACATAACCATCTATCGCTGGGAGTACCACTTCAGGGCCTCCGCAGTACTTGGCATTGTCGGTGCAGGTGGCATCGGCTTCGAGCTGATGGCAGCACTTCGCCTTGTCAAGTATGACGAGGTCTCAGCCATCCTTCTGTCGATTCTTGCCTGTGTCCTCGTGGTTGACAGCATTGGATCGATGCTGCGAAAGCGTCTCAAGTAAATCGAAAAATGAATCATCGGAAAATCGTCGTAACGCAGCCAGTTCATGAAGAGGTTCTAAGGAAGCTCCAGGCTGAGGGTGAGGTCATCATGAATCCAGGGCCTGACCCCTGGAGCCCCAGCCAGCTCAGGGAGTACCTCGTGGATGCTGATGCCATGATGGCCTTCATGACAGACAGTGTGACCAAAGAGTCGCTGCTGAACGCTCCCAGGCTCAAGACCATCTCCTGTGCACTCAAGGGGTACGACAACTTCGACCTGAGGGCTTGCGCACAAGCCGGGGTGAGCGTCACCTTTGTTCCTGACCTCCTCACAGAGCCCACAGCCGAGCTGGCCATCGGATTGGCTATTGCTGCTGGCAGGAACGTGCTTCAGGGTGACGCCGCTACAAGAGCAGGCTACTCTGGGTGGAGGCCAGCTCTATACGGAACCGGGCTTCATGGGTCGGTGGCCAGCGTGATCGGTCTCGGAAAAGTTGGGCAGGCCATATTGGCGCGACTCGCGGGCTTTGGCTGCGCGCGGCTGCTTGGTGTAGACCCAAGTGTGCGTCTAGATCAGGTCGAACTGGTCACGCTTGATGAGGCTGTCAGCACATCGGACTATGTGTTCCTGGCAGTGCCTCTTGTTAGCGATACGCGCCACCTGGTTGACTCCAGGATGCTTCAACTATCGAAAAAGGGCCAGATCCTTGTAAACGTGGGTAGGGGGTCTGTGGTCGACGAAAGGGCGGTTGTCGATGCCTTGGCGAATGAGCAACTTGGCGCGTACGCCGCTGACGTCTATGAGATGGAAGATTGGCTACTTCCAGACAGACCTCGCGAAATTCATCCGGGATTGACCAACAACGCCAGAACAGTACTCACTCCCCACATCGGCTCGGCTGTGAGACGCGTACGGTTCGAAATTGAAATGCGGGCTGCTGAGAACCTAGTCCGCTCACTCAGGGGCGAGAGTTTGAGTGATGTTGCTGTCGAGGCCAGCGCGGCAGCATAGGTATGGTTGCTCGGCGGTTTGCACGCCAGCTGAAATGGGCGCGGCTTCAGAGCCTATGTCCTATGGCTGGGTGCAACCTGCCCGTGTGATGCCATCCTGCTCGCCAAGGGGAAATGACTTGAGTCATCATCGAAGTGGTTTAGCGATGATGTTCTCTGCACGGCGCAGCTCATGGGGTAAGCCCAAATGGGCGCATGGCAAACACCAGATACTTCGAGGGGTCAGGCTACAACACTGATCGTTCTTGGCCTCTGATAGTGGTTTCAACCCAGGACGTTTCAGCTGAGGTCATTACATTCGGCTCGTAGTAGAGGTGACGCTGCTTTGCGAGTTCTTGGACTGCACGGCTGAACCCTAGGTCTAATACAACCGCACTGCGCAGAGTGTTGAGATGCACCGCCGAAAGTGTCTCCCTCGCCCCTTTAGGGTCTGCCTTAGAGTTCACGCAGACGACGAGGTGCGTTGTCGCTGATAGACTGCTTTGATGCATCTCAATGAATCTAGGCTGTTGATTTCCACGCAGAACTGACCCACCGGGGGCTAGTGGGTCACTTCTGGGTGGAAATCAACACGCTGTTCAAGCCGGGGCTGAAGTTCGAACCCGTGTTCGACTACGAGCAGGTGCTGGTCGTGGCCAAAGACCACCCCCTGGCTTCTACGGCCTACGTGAAGCCCCAGCAGCTGACCCGGGAAGTGCTCATCAGTTACCCCGTGGACATCGAACGCCTGGACATCTACAGCCAGTTCCTGTTGCCGGCCGGCGTGACGCCCAAGCGCCACAAAGCCATCGAAACCACCGACATCATGGTGCAGATGGTGGCCAGCGGCCGCGGTGTCGCCGCGCTGCCGCGCTGGCTGGTCGAGGAATATGCGGCCAGGATGGACGTGGTGCCTGTGCGGCTGGGCGCGCGCGGTATTGCCAAGCAGATCTTCCTGGGCGCACGCGAGGCGGATACCGCCATTGACTACGTGCGGGCCTTCGTCGAACTGGCCCGCCAGCCTGCAACTGCCACCACCGCTATTGCCCAAGGAGCCAAGGGATGAACACCACCGTCGAACGCAAAGCGCTTGCGCTGCCCGGAGGCCACGACAAGGTGCTGCTGCATTCGTGCTGCGCGCCGTGCTCAGGCGAGGTCATGGAGGCCATGCTGGCCTCGGGCATTGACTACACCATCTTTTTCTACAACCCCAACATTCATCCGCTCAAGGAATACGAGCTGCGCAAGAACGAGAACATCCGCTTCGCGGAGCAGTTCGGCGTGCCCTTCGTCGATGCGGACTACGACCGGGACAACTGGTTCGAGCGCGCCAAGGGCATGGAGCACGAGCCCGAACGCGGCGTGCGCTGCACCATGTGCTTCGACATGCGTTTCGAGCGCACGGCGCTGTATGCGCATGAGCACGGCTTTCCGGTGATCACCAGTTCCCTGGGCATCTCGCGCTGGAAGAACATGCAGCAGATCAATGACTGCGGCGTGCGTGCGGCGGCCAAGTACTCTGGCCTGATGTACTGGGAATACAACTGGCGCAAGGGCGGCGGCTCGGCGCGCATGATCGAGATCAGCAAGCGCGAGAACTTCTACCAACAGGAATACTGCGGCTGCGTCTACTCGCTGCGCGACACGAACCGCCACCGCGTGGAAAGCGGCCGCGAGCGCATCCAGCTCGGCGTGACGTTCTACGGTGACGAACAGCCCCCCAAAGATTGACGCGCCTTGCCGGGTGAGCGATGCCGCTCCATGGCTTCCAACCGACCCGATCAGCGCTGGCGGGTCGGAACTCTCCCAACAGTCGCCAGATATGGCAAGCCCCTTGCTTCATTCCGACAAGTCCAAGCCCATCGGCAACATCACCGACGCCTATTCGTTAGAGGTCAACGCGAAGGATATCTCTGCGCTGACCGCAGCGGCGCCGCGTGTATTGCCCGGGTCAACCATTTCCATTCCCTACCTGGCGAACCAGGACAACGACGCGCGACTGGCCGCAGCGCAGGCCGTTCGCGGACTCGGCTTTGAGCCCATGCCTCACCTCGCTGCACGCCGTATCGCCTCGTTCGCAAAACTGGAGTCGTTCATCCAGCGCGCGGTCGCGGAAGCCGGCGTCAAGCGTTGCTTCGTGATCGCTGGAGATCCGTCCACCCCGCTGGGGCCGTTTGCCGACAGCTCCTCACTGATCGAATCAGGCGTGTTCGAGCGCTCGGGCATTCAGATGGTCGGCGTGGGTGGCCATCCCGAGGGCCATCCGGTCATGAGCACATCTGATCGTTGGAAAGTGCTCGAACACAAGTGTCGCTGCATCGAAGGGCGCGGCATGGCGCCCTTGATCGTCACGCAATTTGCCTTCGATGCCGACATCGTGCTGGCCTGGCTGGAAGCCCTGCGCGGGCGTGGCGTCGAACATCCCGTACGCGTGGGCGTGCCGGGCCCTGCAGGCGTGGCGGTGCTGGCGCGCTATGCCGCCTTGTGTGGCGTTAGCGCATGCGCGTCGATGTTGTCCAAGTACGGCATCTCGATCAGCAAGCTGTTCGGCATAGCAGGCCCGGATCTCTTTGTGGATCGTCTGACCACCCGCCTGACCGAAGCACATGGAAAGGTGAGCCTGCATTTCTTTCCATTCGGAGGCATCGCTCAGTCCGTGAAGTGGGTAGAGCAGTACTGCTCGCGTGCCGAGCCTGAACAACCCATCGACACGGCTCCCATGTGATTACTGCGCCTCCAGCAGTCGCTTGCACTGGCATGCCCCATAGAAGCAGACCTCGTTGGGGCGAACGCTTCGAGAGCATCCTACCGCCCGCCTCAGCCTTCGCGTTGCGCAAGCGCCCCATGGGCGCGATCCCATTGGCACAGGACACACGCGGCCAACATCACCGGACGCAGGCGCAAGTGCCACATCGAAATGGATCGCCCGCATCATCGGCTTCGACGGTGCGAGCTATCGATTGGCAGATTGGGGGGGCAAACACGATAAACGCCCTTCTCGAACTGCCTTCTGTAGGAAGATGGTGATAGACCGAAACTTTGATGATGCGACTTTGCTCGCTGAGACATCCTTACGTTTGCCACTGCAAAGCGCCTATGTGGCACCTAGCTCGCAAATCAGCAAGGATGCGTAGCGACCAAAATATGGACTAACCTGTTATTCCATAAGACCTTTTACGGAACTGTCCGTCTACATCAAAGACTTGACAGCGGACATTTTTCATTTCCGGCGCCGGAAACACACCTCCCTCCCCGTCCTCGAAAGCAAAGCAGTCGCTTTGGTTGCGCGTCCGCCAGCGAGCCGGCACGACAAGCGGTAAATCGGGCAACGACCCGGTGCCACGCGCTCAGACCACTTCGCCGCACGCCATCCCCGATTCCCGACATCCCGCCGCAGCACCCCGCCTCCGCCCCAAAACCGGGATTTCCCTAGGCTGACATGCGGCCGCTCACGCGGTTAAATAAATCAACGTGATTTATTTAATGCGCCACCGAACGGCGCACCATGGAAGGAGACGCCATGAGAAGCCCGCACTTCGGCCAGGGAAGCAACTCGGCCAACGTGCGCCGTTACAACGAGCGCCTGCTGCTGAAGACGTTGCGCCGCGCAGGCAGCGCGTCGAAGGCCGACCTCGCCCGCCTCGCGAGCATGACGGGAACGGCGGTCGGCAGCATCATCGCGTCGCTCGCCGATGCGAAGCTGATCGAATTCGCGGGCCGCACCGAAGGCCAGCGCGGCCAGCCGGCCTCACTGATCCGCCTCGACCCGAGCGGCGCGTTCGGCATCGGCGTCCATCTCGACCGCATGCGCATCGAAACGGCACTCGTCAACTTCGCCGGCGACGTGCTCGGCCGCCGCTCGCACGACACGCTGCTGCCGCCGCCCGCCGATGTGCTCGAAATCGTCCGCCACGACATCGACGCGATGCAGGCGCTGCTCCCCGACCACGAGCGCGCCCGCCTGACCGGCGTCGGCGTCGCGCAGCCTTACAACCTCGGCGCGTGGATGCGCGAGCTCGGCCTCGCACCCGACACGTTCCGCGCGTGGGAGGACGTCGATTTCGCGGCCGACCTCGGCCGCACGCTGTCGCTGCCGGTATTCGGCGAAAACGACGGCAACGCGGCCGCGATCGCCGAACTGTTCTACGGATACGGCCGGCAGTGCGACGACTTCGTCTACCTGTTCATCGGGCCGGCGATCGGCGGCGGCATCGCGATCGACGGCGATTGCCTGCGCGGCGTGACCGGCAATGCGGGCGACATCGCGGTCATCCCCGTGCCGCCGAGCCGGCTGGCCTCCGCGCCGCCGCCGCGCGGCCCGTGGGACATCCTGCTCGCGCGTGCATCGCTGCATGCGCTCGTACGCCATCTGCGCCATCACGGCGAGACGGTCGACAACCGGGCCGATCTCGAAGCGTGCATCGCTCGCGGCCTGCCCGCCGTCGACGAATGGATCGACGATTGCGTCGACGCGCTGGCGCCGGCATTGCGCGCGGTGCTGTGCGTGGTCGATGCGCCGGTGGTCGTGCTCGACGCCGATACCGACGCGGGCCTGCTCGACGCGGTCACGACGCGCCTGCGCGCGGCGCTCGTGGCCACCGCGCCCGAAGCGCGCGGCACGCCGGTGCTCGTACGCGGCACGTTCGGCGCCGATGCCGGTGCGATCGGTGCGGCCACGCTGCCGATGTTCTTCAACTTCTCCCCGCGGGCCGGCATCCTCAAGGGCGCCCGCACCGACTCGCAGGAGGTCAACCATGTCGCGATCTGAGTCGCCCCGCCCGTTGCTCGAGATGCGCGGGATCAGCAAGACGTTCCCGGCCGTGCGCGCGCTCGACAACGTCAGCCTGACCGTCTATCCCGGCGAGATCCACTCGCTGATGGGCGAAAACGGCGCCGGCAAATCGACGCTGATGAAAATCCTGTCGGGCGCATACCGCGCCGACGCCGGCGGCGAGATCCTGATCGACGGCGCCCGCATCGACATCGACGGCCCGCTTGCCGCGCGCGATGCGGGCGTCGCGGTGATCTACCAGGAACTGTGCCTGTCGCCGAACCTGAGCGTCGCGGAAAACATCTACATCGGCCGCGAACTGCGGCGCGGCAACCGGCGCTGGGGCACGATCGACCGCGCGGCGATGGCGCGCGGCTGCGAGGACGTGCTCGCGCGCCTCGGTGCATCGTTCGGCCCCGACACACTCGTCGGTACGCTGTCGATCGCGGAGCAGCAACTCGTCGAGATCGCGCGTGCCGTGCACACCCGCGCACGCATCCTCGTGATGGACGAGCCGACCACGCCGCTGTCCTCGCGCGAAACCGAGCACCTGTTCCGCCTGATCCGCCAGTTGCGCGAGGAAGGTCTCGCGATCATCTACATCAGCCACCGGATGGCGGAAATCTACGAGCTGTCCGACCGGGTGTCGGTGCTGCGCGACGGCACGTACGTCGGCACGCTCGAACGCGCATCGCTGTCGGCCGAGCGCCTCGTCGCGATGATGGTCGGGCGCGACATCTCCGGCTTCTACAAGAAGGAACATGCACCGTACGACCCCGGCCACCTGCTGCTGTCGGTGCGCGACATCGCCGACGGCGCGCGCGTGCGCGGCTGCAGCCTCGACCTGCACGCCGGCGAAGTGCTCGGCATCGCGGGGCTCGTCGGTGCAGGCCGCACCGAACTCGCGCGGCTGATCTTCGGCGCCGAACCACGTGTGCGCGGCGACGTGAAGGTGGGCGAACGCACGTTCGGCGCGCACTCGCCGCGCGACGCAATCGACGCGGGCCTCGTCTACCTGACCGAAGACCGCAAGCGCCAGGGCCTGTTCCTCGACATGAGCGTGCGCGACAACATCAACATCTCGGTCTGCAACCGAGACGCGCGGCTCGGTGCACTCGATCTCGCGCGCGGCGCCGAACGCGCGCAGGACGCCATTGCGTCGCTGTCGATCCGCGTGCCGAACGCGAACGTCAACGTCGGCGCGCTGTCGGGCGGCAACCAGCAGAAAGTGCTGCTGTCGCGCCTGCTCGAGACGAAGCCGCGCGTGCTGATTCTCGATGAACCGACGCGCGGCGTCGACATCGGCGCGAAATCCGAGATCTACCGGATCATCAACGAACTGGCCCGGGCCGGCGTGGGTGTCATCGTGATCTCGAGCGAACTGCCGGAGATCATCGGTGTCGCAGACCGCGTGCTCGTGATGCGCGAAGGGGAAATCGCCGGAGAGCTTGGCGGATACACGCCGACTCCCATCACGCAGGAAGCCATCATCGCGCTCGCCACCGGCTCGCAAGCCGAGCTCGCCGACGCGCACTGAGCCGCGCCCTTTTTCATTTCTTTCTTACACTCAGGTTACCGAAATGATCAACCCGACCAAGCAGCGGAACCTCGCTTCCGCGACGGCCCAGCCGGTGGCCACCCGTACGCCGCTATTGCGCGGCGCCGATCAACGCGCCCGCATGCAGTCGCTGATCCGCACCGCCGGCATGCTGCCGGTGCTGCTGGTTCTGTGCATCGGCTTCGGCTTTCTGACCGACGGTTTCTTCACGCTGCAGAACCTGTCGATCGTCACGCAGCAGGCGTCGATCAACATCGTGCTCGCCGCCGGCATGACCTTCGTGATCCTGACGGGCGGCATCGACCTGTCGGTCGGCTCGGTGCTCGCCGCCGCGGCCGTCGCGGCGCTGCTCGCGTCGACCATCCCCGGCTGGGGCTGGCTCGGCGTGCCGTTCGCGCTCCTCGTCGGCCTCGTGTTCGGCGCGATCAACGGCGGCCTGATCTCGTTCCTGCGCCTGCCGCCGTTCATCGTCACGCTCGGCGCGATGACGGCCGTGCGCGGCGTCGCACGCCTGATCGGGAACGACACGACCGTGTTCAATCCGCAACTGCCGTTCGCGTTCATCGGCAACGGCACGATCCTCGGCGTGCCGTGGCTCGTCGTGATCGCGTGCGCGGTGATCGCGATCTCGTGGTTCATCCTGCGCCGCACGGTGCTCGGGATGCGCATCTATTCGGTCGGCGGCAATCCGGAAGCCGCCCGCCTGTCGGGCATCAACGTGCGGGCGATCCAGTTGTTCGTGTACGCGGCGTCGGGGCTGCTCGCCGGCCTTGGCGCGGTAATGTCGGCCGCGCGGCTCTATGCGGCCAACGGCCTGCAGCTCGGCCAGTCGTACGAACTCGACGCGATCGCCGCGGTGATCCTCGGCGGCACGAGCTTCGTCGGCGGCGTCGGCTCGATCGTCGGCACGCTGATCGGTGCGCTGATCATCGCGGTGCTGACCAACGGGCTCGTGCTGCTCGGCGTGTCCGACATCTGGCAGTACATCATCAAGGGGCTCGTGATCATCGGCGCCGTCGCGCTCGACCGCTACCGCCAGCGTGATTCGGCCCGTACCTGAGCCCCGCCCGTCCATTCAACCCGGCGGCGCAGGCCGATCCCTGCGCCCGCCCGCCAAGCAACTTCACGGAGACACAACGACATGTTCAAGCACAAAGCCGCCCTGACCGCCGTCGCCTGCGCACTCGCCTTCGGCGCTTCCGCCGCGCACGCGGCCGACAAGCCGCTCAAATCGATCGGCGTCACGGTCGGGTCGCTCGGCAACCCGTACTTCGTCACGATCGTCAAGGGCGCCGAGGCGCGCGCCAAGCAGATCAACCCGAATGCGAAAGTCACGGCCGTATCGGCCGACTACGACCTGAACAAGCAGTTCACGCAGATCGACAACTTCATCTCCGCACACGTCGACATGATCCTGCTCAACGCAACCGATCCGAAGGCGATCGAGCCGGCGGTGAAGAAGGCGCAGGCGGCCGGCATCACGGTCGTTGCGGTCGACGTCGCGGCGGCCGGCGCGAACGCGACCGTGCAGACCAACAACGTGAAGGCCGGCGAGCTGGCATGCGACTACATCGCGAAGAAGCTCAACGGCAAGGGCAACGTGATCATCGAGAACGGCCCACAGGTGTCGGCCGTGATCGATCGCGTCAACGGCTGCAAGACCGTGCTCGCGAAAAACGCCGGCATCAAGGTGCTGTCGAGCGACCAGGACGGCAAGGGCTCGCGTGAAGGCGGGATGAACGCGATGCAGGGCTACCTGACGCGCTTTCCGAAGCTCGACGCGGTGTTCACGATCAACGACCCGCAGGCGATCGGCAGCGATCTCGCCGCGAAACAGCTGAACCGCCCGAACATCGTGATCACGTCGGTCGACGGCGCACCCGATATCGAGGTCGCGCTCAAGTCGAATACGCTCGTGCAGGCGTCGTCGAGCCAGGACCCGTGGGCGATGGCGCAGCAGGCCGTCAACGTCGGCTACGGCATCATGAACGGCCAGAAGCCGGCCAACCCGATGATCCTGATCGAGCCGACGCTCATCACGCGCGACAACGTGAAGAGCTACAAGGGCTGGAGCACCCCGCGCTGATCGCGCCCAACTGCGCAACCGGGTGGTGTCGGGCCGCGTCGCAGCACGCGACGGCCCGCACTGCCCGTCTTTTCAGATCAACCGCTGCATCGCCGCGCATACCACCGCGGCACAAGGTTTCGACATGACGACGACGTTTCCCCGCCTGATCGTATTCGGCGAAGCATTGACCGATTTCATCCGCGACGACGCGCAGCACTGGCACAGCGTCGCCGGCGGCTCATGCTGGAACGTCGCGCGCGTCGGTGCGCGACTCGGCGTGCCGACGGCCTTCGCCGGCACGGTCAGCCGCGACACCTTCGGTGACGAGCTGATGCGCAAGAGCGCCGACGCGGGGCTCGACCCGCGCTTCATCCGGCAGGTCGATCGCGCGCCGCTGCTCGCGATGGTCGTGTCGAAGCAACCGCCCCATTACTTCTTCATCGGCGAGAACAGCGCCGATCTCGCGTTCGATCCGGCGGACCTGCCCGCCGGCGCACTCGACGCAGCCGAGATCGTGCACGTCGGCTCGCTCGGTGTCGTGCGCGAGCCGCTCGCGTCGCGCCTCATCGAGGTTGCGCAAGCAGCGCGGGCGGCCGGCAAGCGGATCTCGTTCGACCCGAACTTCCGCGCACCGATGGCCGCGCCGTCGTATCGCGACACACTGCGCCGACTGGCCGGGCTCGCCGACTGGATCAAGGTGTCCGACGAGGATCTGCGCGGGCTCTTTCCCGAACTCGATGAAGCCGCCGCGCTCGCGCAATTGCGCGCATGGGCGCCGGACGCCGCGATGCTCGTCACGCGCGGGGCATCCGGCATGCAGCTCCTGCATCGCGACATCGTGCTGTTCCAGCCCGCGTTCCCGACCGAAGTGGCCGACACCGTCGGCTGCGGCGATGCGAGCATCGGCGGCTGGCTCGCGAGCCAGCTCGCGCGTCCCGACGCATCACTCGCCGAACATCTGCGCTACGCAGCCGCGTGCGCGGCGGTCGCCTGTGCGCATGCAGGCGCCTATGCGCCGACGGCGGCCGAAGTGACCGCCATGATCGATCGCTCCGCCGACGCCGTGGTTTCGCCATAGCGCGCGCCGGCGCGCCGCCTCGTCACGCGGCGGTCGTGCCGCCGCTGCCGTTCGGCGGCATCCCGGCCTGCAGCAGTTGCAGGCTCTCGTCGACGCTCAGTTCGGACATCGCATCGTCGTGCAGCGTATCGTCCGCCGCTCGGCGCAGCGCGTGCAGCGCGTGCACCTTGAGCCGCACGATCGCGAGCCGCAACCCGCGCGCCGTGCATTCTGCCGCGAACGTGCGTAACGACTCGATCGTCGTACTGTCGATGTCCGGCGTTTCCTCGAGGCTCAGCATCACGGTATGCGCGTCCGGCGCGGCCTTCATCAGCGCACGCACGCGGTTCAGCATCCGGTCCGCATTCGCGAAGAACAGTTGCGCCTCGGGCCGCACGATCAGCACGCCAGGCACCGGCTTCGCGTCGGCATGGCTCGCCACGTCGACGAAATCGTGACTGTCGCGCAGCCTGCCGAGCACGCTGACATTCGGCTCGGACAGCTTGCGCAGCGTCAGCAGCAGGCTCACGCCGATGGCCGCGAGCAACCCGTGCAGCACGCCGAGCACGAGCACCGCGAGCAGCGCGGCGATCACGACGAGCCGGTCGCGGTGCCAGGCCCAGTACGGCCGGAATACCGACGGATGCAGCGAGTGGCTCACCGCGAAGATCACGATCGCCGCGAGCACGGGCTCCGGCGTGCGCGCGAGCTGCGGCAGCAGCAGCCAGACGATCAGTGCGACCACGCCCGCCGCCCACAGGCCGGCAAAGCGCGACTGCGCACCGGCCGCTTCGTTCGCCGAGGTCGCCGAATAGCCCGCACCGACCGGCATCCCGTGCAGCAAGCCCGACACGAGGTTCGCGCAGCCGAGCGCGACGAGGTCGCGGTTCGGCGACACGCTGTCGCCGTGCTTCAGCGCGAAGTTGCGGATCGACCCGTACGATTCCGCGTACAGGATCAGCATCAGCGCGAACGCAAGCTCGATGGTCTGCATCCACGCGTTGCGGTCGAGGGTCGGCAGGCCGAACTCGATATGCTTGAAATCGATGTGGCCGACGATCGCGATCCCGTATCGCTGCCAGTCGATCGCATAGCCGGCTGCGATCGACAGCACGATCACGACGAGTGTCGCGGGCACGCGTGAGCTCCGCCCGAGCGCGAACAGCAACGCCAGTGCGATCGCACCGACTACGACGCTCGCGAGATTCGCATGCGGCGCGCCGGTGATCAGGTCGAGCGCGACATGCGGCGCATCGCTGTGCTGCACGGAGATCGCGAGGATCTTCGGCAACTGCTTGACGACGATCGTCAGCGCGAGGCCGAACGTGAAGCCGCGCAACACCGGCCGTGCGACGAAGTCCGACATGCCGCCGAGCCGCGCGGCGCCCGCCAGGATGAACAGCACGCCCGTCATCGCGACGAGCGCCGCCGCGAGCGCGAGCTGCGCCGCAAGCGCCATCCCCGACTCCGCGAGCACCGTCGCCGCGAGCACGGCGGCCGACGACGACGTCGACGATACGATCGCGAAGCGGCTACTGCCGGTGAGCGCATAGACGACGAGCCCCGACAGCAACGCGATGAGACCGGCCTGCGGCGGCAGGTTCGCGAGCCCCGCGTACGCGACCGCCTCGGGGATCAGCAGCCCCGCGATCGACAGGCCGGCCAGCGCATCGAGACCGATGCGTCGCGTGGCCGGCGGCGAGGCCGCGTCGAGCGCGGCGAAATGGTCGGCATGCTGCGGGCCGGCGTCGGGGCGGATCGGGGCGGTCGTCATGAGGCGGTCAGGGCTTGACGGCGATGACGCCCGACCAGCCGGGCAGATAGCGTGCATCCTGCTCATGCGCGCGATGCAGTGCGATGTCGAGCGCCTTCGCGAAGTTCTTGCGGATCTGGTCGAGCGACACGTGCTGGCGCAGGTAGTCGGCCCACAGGAATTCGCTGAACGGCGTCGCATCCTTCGCATAGCCGCCCGCCGTGCGCAGTTCGCCGGCGAGGCTCCGGTACGGATCGTCCACGAGCCCCGTCAGCGCCTTCGGCAGATTCGCATAGTCGCGACGCGTGCCGTCCGCGCCGAACGGATGCACCCACTGGTTGTGTTCCATCATCCGCCAGAAGATCGTGTCGTCGAGCCACGACAGGTCCTTCAGCAGCATCGCGTTCACGCGTGCCTCGCCTTCCTCGATCAGCGCGAGGCCGAGGTGGTGGTGGTCGGTGATGTAGTGCAGCCCGCCCGGGCCAATCACGGCCGGGAACCAGTGCGATTCGATCGCGGCCTTGCGCGCGCGCTTGTTGAGCGCTTTCCAGTGCTTGCGCTTCGCCTTCACTTCGCGATAGCCGACCGTCATCTGCGTGGGACGCAGTTCTTCAAGCTTGACGGGAATCAGGTGAACATCGTTGCCGAGAGCCATGGTCGTACCCCATGTTGCGAAATTCCGGCAACGATACTCCTGATCGCGCGAGCCGTTAATACGTCATGACCTCGATATGCCTCCGGTTGACTATCTCTGACAACCGCCCGACGGCCCGGCCGCGCACGGCGCCGTGCTATGCGCGCAGATCGTTGCGTTCGAGACGATGTCGAATGTAAGGAATGCCGTCGTGCACGATGCTCACGCGACGCATCCCGAGCTTGCGTGCGACATTCAGCGAGCCGCTGTTGGCTTCCGCGATATCGGCGATCACGCGCGGCAGGCGCACGGTGTCGAATGCGTGACGCACGACGGCCGCCGCGGCTTCGCTCGCGATGCCGCGCCCCCATGTCGAACGCACCAGCCGCCAGCCGATCTCGACGTCGTGCGCGCCGTCCGCATAGTCGGGAATCAGCAGGATCCAGCCGACGAACGCATCGGGCGCGGTCTTCTCGAAGATCGACCAGTAGCCGAGGCCCGGCGGATAGTCGCACGTGATCCGGTGCGTGACGAAGCGCCGATGCTCGACGGGATCGTGCCACGGCCCCGCGATGTGCCGCGTGACCTCGGGATCGCGATCCATCGCGAGGCACGCGTCGAGATCGGCCAGCACGCGCGGACGCAACCACAGCCGGGCAGTCTCGAGCACGGGCAGCGTGGCGGCGGAACGTTCGGTCATCGGGACTCCTGATTCGGTGACGATGCGCATCGGGCGCATTACAAAACAAATACAAACAACCTTCCGGAAGGATACAGATGCCTGTCGCCGGTTTCATGCGACGGCATTGCCATTTCCGAAACAGTTCATTTCCTAGGGATTATTCCCGATTCGACGTTATCGCGCCCCACATCGTCCGGTACCGCGGCCTACACTCGATCCATGCCCCCGCACCGCGCGCAAGCCGGGCCGGCATCCGCATGCACAACGTGAGCGCGCAAGCCAACGAGGAGACCTCGGACATGAGCTGGACCCGCGAGCAACGCAACGTCACGATCGCCGCCTACCTGGGCTGGACGCTCGATGCGTTCGATTTCTTCCTGATGGTCTTCGTGCTGAAGGACATCGCCGCCGAATTCGGGTCGACGATTCCCGCCGTCGCGTTCGCGCTCACCCTGACGCTCGCGATGCGCCCGCTTGGCGCCCTGATCTTCGGCCGGCTCGCCGATCGCTTCGGCCGTCGCCCCACGCTGATGGTCAACATCGCCTGCTACTCGCTGCTCGAACTCGCGTCGGGTTTCGCGCCGAGCCTGACCGCGCTGCTCGTGCTGCGCGCGTTGTTCGGCGTCGCGATGGGCGGCGAATGGGGTGTCGGCTCCGCACTGACGATGGAAACCGTGCCGACCCATGCGCGCGGCTTCGTGTCGGGGCTGCTGCAGGCCGGCTATCCGAGCGGCTACCTGCTCGCGTCCGTCGTGTTCGGCCTGTTCTACCAGTACATCGGCTGGCGCGGAATGTTCATGGTCGGCGTGCTGCCCGCGCTGCTCGTGCTGTACGTGCGCTCGCACGTGCCCGAATCGCCGGCATGGAAGCAGATGGAAAAGCGCCCGCGCCCGAGCCTCGGCAGCACACTGAAGCAGAACTGGAAGCTCACGATCTACGCGATCGTGCTGATGACCGCATTCAACTTCTTCTCGCACGGCACGCAGGATCTCTATCCGACGTTCCTGCGCGAACAGCATCACTTCGATCCGCATACCGTGTCGTGGATCACGATCGTGCTGAACATCGGCGCGATCGTCGGGGGCCTGTCGTTCGGCGCGATCTCGGAACGGATCGGACGCCGTCGCGCCATCTTCATCGCCGCGTTGATCGCCCTGCCCGTGCTGCCGCTGTGGGCGTTCTCGAGTGGCCCGGTTGCCCTCGCCGCGGGGGCGTTCCTGATGCAGATCTCGGTGCAGGGTGCGTGGGGCGTGATCCCGGTTCACCTGAACGAGATCTCGCCCGACGAGATCCGCGCGACCTTCCCCGGCGTCGTCTACCAGCTCGGCAACCTGCTCGCGTCGGGCAACGCGACGATGCAGGCCTCGCTCGCCGTTTCGAACCACAACAATTACGGCTTCGCGCTCGCGCTCGTGGCCGGCATCGTCGCCGTCGTGATCGCCGTGCTGATCCTGTTCAGCCGCGAGCGGCGCGGCATCGACATGACGCAATCGGTCAATACGCGTAGCACGGTCGCCTGACCCCGCGCATTGCCGCACCGCATCATCGCGCGTGCCCCGTCCGGTCGAGGGCACGCGCGAGACTTTCCGCATTCGCACATCGAACTAGAGGAATTTGTCCAGATTCCCCGCTTGCCCGCTCGGTCCGCGATTTTTTATCTTAATAAAAACGACTGTTTGAATCAGACAAACAAATTACCAGTTCGCGGCCGGGTGACCGGCATGGGAGGCGGGACATGGCAGTAAGTCAGGAGGGACGGCCATCCGCGGGACGGCCGTCCGGGGCACGGTCATCCGGCACGCGGCAGACCGGCGGGACGAAGGCACGCATTCTCGATGCGGCCGAGGATCTCTTCATCGAACATGGCTTCGAGGCGATGTCGATGCGCCAGATCACCTCGCGCGCGGCGGTCAACCTCGCCGCGGTCAACTACCACTTCGGCAGCAAGGAAGCGCTGATCCACGCGATGCTGTCGCGCCGGCTCGACCAGCTCAACCAGGAGCGCCTCGGCATCCTCGACCGCTTCGATGCGCAACTCGGCACCCACATCACCTGCGAGCACGTGCTCGGCGCGATGTTCATTCCCGCGCTGAAAGCGTCGCGCGATCCAGAACGCGGCGGCCCCGGCTTCCTGCGCCTGATCGGCCGTGCGTACACCGATCCGTCGCCGTTCGTGCGCAACTTCCTGACCGCGCACTACGCGAGCGTCGCGGGTCGCTTCTTCGACGCGTTCCAGCGCGCATTGCCGCACCTGCCGCGCACGGAACTCGGCTGGCGCCTGCACTTCGCGATCGGCGCGCTGTCCGGTGCGCTTGCGGGCGCCGAAACGGAAAGCCTGATCGACGAGTTCTCGCAAGGCCGCACGATGAACGACGTGCAGATGATCGCGCGACTGTCGTCGCTGATCGTCGCCGCACTGAAAGCGCCGATGCCGGACAGCGCGCAACTGTCGATCTTCGCGGCCGTACTCGACGATGCGGGGGCCAGCGAAGCGTTCGGGCTGCCGCAGTCGGCCCCGACCTCCGTCGGCGCGGCGACGCTGCATTCCACGAACTGAGCGCGCGAGGCCACGCGCGGCTTCCTGTTCACGTATTGATTGAAACGCGCAGTCAGGCGGGGCGTCGAGGCGCCCCGTCGATCGACCGTGCGGCATGGGGCACGGGCCGGCGCCGAAGCGCCCGCCCTCGCCGAGAGCAAAGACCGGAGACACGTCATGTCATCTTCCGCAGCAACCGCAGCGGCCCAGGTTCCGCCGAACACCGACGGCATCTGGTACGCGTCATACCCGCCCGGCGTCCCGCACGACATCGACGTCACGCAATACGCGTCGCTCGTGCAGTTCTTCGACGAATGCACGAGCCGCTTCGCCGAGCGCGTCGCCTACGTGAGTGCAGGCGCCTCGATGACCTACCGCACGCTCGCGCAGAAAGTCGACGCGTTCGCGTCGTACCTGCAAAGCATCGGCATCAAGCCCGGCGATCGCGTCGCGATCATGCTGCCGAACACGTTCCAGTACCCGGTCGCGCTGTTCGGCACGCTGAAGGCCGGCGCGATCGTCGTCAACGTCAATCCGCTCTACACCGTGCGCGAACTCGCGCACCAGCTGAAGGACAGCGGCGCGCAGACGATCGTCGTGTTCGAGAACTTCGCGCGCACGCTGCAGGACGCGCTGCCGGAAACGCAGGTGAAGAACATCGTCGTCACCGCGCTCGGCGACCTGCTCGCCGACGGCTTCAACGCGAAAGGACGCCTGATCAATTTCGTGCTGAAGCACGTGAAGAAGCTCGTGCCGGCCTACCACCTGCCGCAGGCCGTCCGGTTGCGCTCCGCCCTCGCACTCGGCGCGCGCGGCAAGCCGCAGCCGGTGCAGATCACGCGCGACGACCTCGCGTTCCTGCAATACACGGGCGGCACGACCGGCGTCGCGAAAGGCGCGATGCTCACGCACGGCAACCTGATCGCGAACCTGCTGCAGGCGAAGGCCTGGATCGCCGACCAGGTCTCGGGCGACGTCGAAACCGTGCTCACGCCGCTGCCGCTGTATCACATCTATTCGCTGACGGTGAACGCATTCATCTTCATGGGGCTCGGCGGGCGCAACATCCTGATCGCGAACCCGCGCGACATGACGATGGTGATGAAGATCATCCGCAACGAGACGTTCACCGGGATCACCGGCATCAACACGCTGTACAACGCGTTCCTCGACAACGAGGAATTCCGCAAGCGCGATTTCTCGAAGCTGAAGCTCGCGATGGCCGGCGGGATGGCGATGCAGCGCGCGGTCGCGGAGCGCTTCCAGCAGGTGACGGGCCGGCCGGTCGTCGAAGGCTACGGCCTGACCGAGTGCTCGCCGATCGTGACGATGAACCCCGTGGACCTGAACGACATGGCCGCGTTCAGCGGCTCGATCGGCCTGCCCGCGCCGTCCACCGTCGTGCGCTTTCGCCGCGAGGACGGCACCTGGGCGCCCGTCGGCGAACCGGGCGAGCTGTGCGTGCACGGTCCGCAGGTGATGCGCGGCTACTGGCAGCGCCCCGACGAGACGGCGAAGGTGATCGACGCCGACGGCTGGCTCGCCACCGGCGACATCGGCGTGATGGACGAGCGCGGCTTCATCCGCCTGATCGACCGCAAGAAGGACATGATCCTCGTGTCGGGCTTCAACGTGTATCCGAACGAGATCGAGGAAGTGCTGGTGATGCATCCGGGCATCAGCGAAGCCGCGGCGATCGGTATTCCTGACGAGGTACAGGGCGAACGGATCAAGGTGTTCGTCGTGCGCCGCGACCCGTCGCTGACGGTCGACGACGTGCTCGCGCACTGCCGCAAGAACCTGACCGGCTACAAGATGCCGAAATTCGTCGAGTTCCGCGACGCGCTGCCGCAGACGAACGTCGGCAAGATCCTGCGCCGCGCGTTGCGCGACGAGGAACTCGCCAAAATCAAGGCCGCGAAGCAAGGCTGAACGATCCATCGCCCCGGGAGACGCCGTCGATGAACGAAGGAAAGAAGCGCCACGCGCGGCATGCCGCCGCCGTGGCAGTCGCGTGCATGCTGTCGCTCGCCCAGACCGGCCCGCACGCGCAGGAAGCGGCCAGCGCCGTGGGTGCGGCACAGGAGGTCGCCCTGCCGGCCGATCTCGCGAAAGTCGTACGCGAGCCGGTCGCGCAGCAGGCGCGCTGGCTGCGCACGGCCGCGCAGCGCGGCACGCTCGCGCAACTCGATGACGCCACGCTCACCGCGCTCTTCAAGGCACTCGATCCGCTCGCCGTGCCGCTCTATATCCGTAACGGTCCGAACGGCTATCCGTCCTACCAGTTCACGATGGTGCGCCAGGAACGCATCAGCGGGAAATGGTCCGATACGCCCGACCGCATGCTCGTGAAGACCACCCGCGAGCCGCTGCGCGTCTACGCGAAATGGCTGCCGGGCGGCGCGCATGCCGGACAGGAGACCATCTACGACACGACGCAGCGCAAGGACGAGATGTACGGCCACCTCGGCGGCCTGCTCGGCAAGATTCCGCTGTGGACGGCCATCGACGGCGCACTCGCGCGCGCCCAGTCGAATCACCAGGTGAAGGATCTCGGCACCGAATTCATCACGAACCTGTACCTGACCGAAGGGAAGAAATATCTGGAAGCCGGCGTGCAGCGGCCGACCGATGTGGAAGCCCGAACGATCAACGGCGTACGGGTCGTTACGCTCACCTACGAAACACCGACCGGCCGGCCGCAGTTCTACGCGAAGAAGGAAGTCCTCGGGCTCGACCTGCATGCGCCCTATTTCCGGACCGTCGAGTCGTATGACAACGACGGCAAGATCTTCGAGCGGATCGTCATCGAGAAAATCGCGCCGGTGACGCTCGACGACACCGCATTCGACCCGAAAAACCCCGACTATGCATTCTGATGCGTGCCGCCGGGGCTGGCTTCGGGCTCAATCGTCCTCGTCATCGCCGTGGTGGCGGTGCCAATGCTTGTAATAGTGCTTGCGCCACTTGCGATAGCGATCGTCGTCGTCTTCGCTGTCGTAGCCGTATCCGTAGCCCGGATAGGCGACGACAGCCGGCTGCGGCGCCACATAGACCGGCGCCGGCTCGACATAGACCGGCGCGACCGGTACACCGATGCCGACCGACAGGTCGACATGCCCCGCCATCGCACTGCCGGAAGCCAGCAACGCCACGCTCCCGACCCACCCTGCCCATTGCCTCTTGTTCATGTTCTGAATCCCTGATATGCCGGCCCGCCCGGCTCGCGCGATCAATGTAAGCGTCGCGCGCGAGCCAAGGTGATACGGCATTGCGAGAGTCGTAACGCGGCGTAACGAAACGGCATTAGCCGTTTGGCCGAATCGCGAAAATGCGCTGGAACGTCTATAGTGGGTTACGGTTCGACACAATCACGACTACGCGCTCCCCGATTGAACAGGGTAGAATCCCGCCAAACACCTTGTGGACGAACACGCCACACACACGCACAACATATTCTCTGACGCAGGCTCCTGCCGCACCTCAATGGCCAATCCCGCAGAATCCCATCCGCAAAACGACTTCATCAATTCGGCGCGCAAGGAACGTAAGCGCGTTGAAATCTATCTCGTCAACGGCATTCGTCTGACGGGGTGCATCGAGTCGTTCGACCAGTACCTGGTGATGCTGCGCACCCCCGTGGGTCTGCAAGGCATCTACAAGCGCGCGATTTCCACGATCCAGCTCGACACGGGCGGCTCGCGCCCGGGCGGCAGCGGCCCCCGCGGGCCGCGCACCGGCGGGCGCCCCGGCGGCCGTGAAGGCGGTGGTCACAGCCCGTACGGCTCGCACGGCGGCCCGCGTGAATCGCGCGGCGACGGCGGCTACGGCTCCCGCGAACCGCGTGAAGGTTACGGCTCGCGCGAGCCGCGCGAAGGCTACGGTGCCCCGCGCGAACCCCGTGAACCGCGCGAAAGCTATGGCGCACCGCGCGACACCGGCGACGCACCCGGCAACGCGTCGTCACCGTCGGATTCCCGCGGCGGCAACGGGCCGGTCATCGTGACGCGCCGCCGGCGAATCGTGCCGGACGGCCAGTAAAGCAAAAGGGCAAGCCAACCGGCTTGCCCTTTTTACTTGTGCGGCCGGCGCGGCATGTCGCCGCACCGCGGCCGGGTTCAGCGTGCCGTCGTCGGCAGGCCCGCATCGGCCTCACGCTGCAACGAACGCACCTGCTGCTGCAACGCACGCAGTTGCGACTGAAGCTCGGCCTGCTGCGCCTGCAATGCGGCCGTCTCGTTGCGTACGCTCTTCTGGCGATCCGCGACCGCCGCCTGTTGCTGGCGTGCGATCGAAATATCGGCCTGCAGACGCCGCGCGCGATCCTGCGTGACCTCGATCTGCTTGTCCATTTGCGCCTTCTGCGATTCCAGCTTCGCCGCCCGCAGTTCGTTCACGGCCAGCCGCTCCGCCTGGCGCGAGAAATCGCGATAGATCGCTTCCGCACGCGTTTCGTCGTAAGTCTTGATGACGCGCCAGAACGCCTTCTGCTGAAACAGCGCGACGAAGTACGCACCGTCCTTCACGTTGAACAGCAGGCTCGCACCGTAGCTGCCGTTGTAGCTCGTGCGCATTTCCGTCAGCGTGTGCGCCTGGATCTGGCGCTGCAGGTCGTCGACCGTGCTCGGCCCCGTCGACTCGCCCGACTGCGGCTGCAGCGACGTCTGCGAATCGATCACCGGCATCGCCGCCACCGGCGCCGATGCCTGCTGTACGGCCGGCGAACCACTGTCCGCCAGACTTTGCGCGTATGCGCCCTGCATGCCTCCCGCCAGGGCGAACAATACGCACGCCCTTCCCAACCCCGTCATATGGCTCATGAAGTTCTATTCCCGCCCGAGTCGTTGTAATTCAGCGCGATTTTATCTCATTAATTACTCACTTTCGCGGGTCTCGGGCTCCTCGTCGAAGATCTGGTATTTGCGCATTTTTTCCCACAGTACCTTGCGGCTGATGCCGAGCTGCTGCGCCGTATCCTGACGCCGCCAGCCGTTTGCGTCGAGCGCCGCGATGACGCGGTTGCGCTCGTTCATGTCCCACTTGCTGCGATCGACGAACACCTCGGCCGCACTCTCCGCCGGGACCGGCTGGGCCGAACTGCGCGCGTGCGCGATCAACCGCTGCAGCCGTGCGGCATCCCACCCGCCCGTCTGCCGCACCGTCACGCCGACACGCTCGGCGAGGTTGCGCAGTTCACGCACGTTGCCGGGGAAATAGCTGTCCGCGACGGAATCCGTCAGCCAGTACGGCAGGTCGGACAACTGAGCGAGCCGCTCCTCGCCGACCACCTGCGCGACGAACGACTTGAACAGCGCGATCTTGTCGACGGCGCCGCGCTCTTCCAGCGACGGAATGCTCAGCTCGATCACCGCGAGCCGGTAGTAGAGATCGGCACGGAACAGGCCATCCTTCACGAGTTGCGGCAGCTTCTTGTTGCTCGCCGCGACCAGCCGGAAATCGACCTTGACCGGCGTCGTCGCGCCGACGCGCAGCACCGCGCCATCCTCGAGCACGCGCAGCAGCTTGACCTGCTGGTACAGCGGCAGATCGCCGACTTCGTCGAGAAACAGCGTACCGCCGCCCGCCTGCTCGAAATAGCCTTTATGCGCAACAACCGCGCCCGTGAACGATCCTTTTGCATGACCGAAGAACAGCGACTCGAACAGGCCGTCGGGAATCGCGCCGCAGTTCACGGGCACGAATTCGCCATGCCGGTAGCGCGAATGTTTTTCGTGCAGCAGCTGCGCGATGCGCTCCTTGCCGACGCCGGTTTCGCCGTGCAGCAACACGTTGGTGTCGCAATCGGCGAACGTATCGACTTCGTGCAGCAGGGCCTGCATCGATTCCGAGTGCGCGACGAGTTCGGTCGGATGCGACGTTTCGGCCGTATGCGCCCGCAGCTGCGTGACGAGCTTGCCGATCATGCCGCGCAGTTCGGCACACGTGAAGTCGAGCGGCAGGATGTGCGAATACTCGGGCGGATACTGCGACGCGTCGTGATCACGCGCCGCGCCGACCCAGACGACCGGCATGCCGATGTTGGCCTGCCAGTCGCGCAGGAACGCGGCGCCGATTTCGATCATCGTCACGCTGATGATCGCCAGCGACGGCCGCAAGGCGGCGCGCTCGGGCGAGATCTCCGCGTTGTCGGCGCGGATCACTTCGACGTCGAAGCTCGCCATGCACCGGGCGACGCGGTCGACAATGTCCGCCTTGCCTTCCCAGACGTACAAGTCGAGCTCTTCGATTGCGGGTGTGTTTCTCATCTTCTTCAGTAAACCGTTTGGGCAACCCCGCAACTGAGCGAGATCTGATGGACCGTCGCCGCGCCAACCTGGACGCCGAGGAGATTCAGCAGCGGAACGAGAACTGCGTCGAGGCTCGACAGGAGCGGGCCGAGCAGACCGCTCAGAAAGGTGAGCAACGTGGAGGCGAAGTTCCCCGGAACCGACAGCACGCTGGCGCCGAACAAGCCGACGTTGGCGGAAATGGTCGCCCCCGCGAGTTGCGTCAATGCCGAACTGAGTGCCGAGCCAAGCGCATTCGAGTTCACGGTCCAGTAATCCGCATCGATTCCCGGCACCCCGTTGAAGGTATGCGACTGGGAGGCGCCTTGCACCTGGACCGATACGTTGGACATGGAAACCGTCAACTGTGCGATCCCGAGAACATTTGCATTGATGATCTGTGCGGGCGACGTACAACTATAAGTCGACGACAGGCTGATCTGGCCGGACCCATTGAGCGGCGGCTTGCCGATGCACAGATTCGCCACCCCCGGTTGCGCGGTAATGACGACCGTGCTTGCCGCCTGTGTCGAAGCGCATTGTGTCGAGTTCAACGTCGCAGTACCGGTGCCGACCTGCAGATAAATTGGCAGATTGACGTCGACATTCACGTTCAGCAGACTCAGCAGCGCCCCGAGCAGCGGCAACTGAGCCGTGCCAAGGTCGACATTGAGATACACACCCACCGCAGCCGTCGAAGCCTTCGTCCGCCAGGTTCCTGTCGACGGATCGATCCCGCCTTCGCCGATACCGATCGACGGCGGACTGATGATCTGCACTTGCAACTGCGTCCCCGTCAGCCCGCCGAGATTCAGCGACGGGACATTGACCGTGACCGCCGGCTTGCCCGTTGCGGCGATTTCCGCGCTGACGAGCAGCAGGTCGAGCAGGTCCACTTGCGCATTGACCGCCGCCTGCGTATCCGCAAGCGCGACGTTCAGCAGTCCGTTCGTCCCGCCGAGGCCGATCGTCGTCCCGGGAACGTTGGCACTCAGAATTGCCTGCAGCGTGGCGAGGCTTGCCTGCAGGTTCACATTCGCGACGGCTGTCTGCGTGGCCGCGTTCACCATCAATTGAATCAGTTGCGGCAACGTGAGCTTCAGCGCGAGCAACTGATCGACCGTGCCGACGCCCGCCGCGACGACGAGGTCGCCGACGGTCACGTTCGTGCATGCGAGCGCTTGATACGACCCGATGTTCAGGTTCAGGCTCGCGCCGAGCAACCCGCCGATCAGTCCGTTGACGAGCCCTGGATTGCCGGACGTCGGTGCGGAACCGCCAGCGCAACCGACGCCGCCAAGCGCGGCAAGCGTCGCGCCGACCGAGAACGTATCGATGTTCGTCGAGCGCGCAGTCGATACCGCGGACACCGGCTGCGGAGACCCGACGAAAAAGAACGGCACCTGACGCGTGACCGTCACCTTGGCCGCGTTCAATTGCGTGGTGCCGGGGGTCGCGGCCGCATAGTAGCTGGGTTTCGGGTTGACTGCCGTGTCCCAGCGACCGCATTCGATGCTGATCGAATCGCCGTTCGATGAATTGAGCCCGTTCGACTGCGCATTGCTGGTCGCAGTGGCAGTCGGCTGCGTGCATGTGTCGTCCATGCGCTGCACCGCCGCGAGCGCGGCCATGTCGGCAATCCGCTGCACGTCCCGACGCTGATAGAAGAGGTTACCGACGCCAATCGCGCCGAGCGTCGTGACGGCGATCAGCAACGCGACGATCGCCATCACCGAAAACGCACCGCGTTGTCGTGACGAGAAGCGGAATCCGCCGCGGCTGTGTCGGGTCTTCACCGTTTTGCTCCGTCAGTGCGCGAGGTCGCCACCGGACTGGCCGCCACCACCGCCGCCACCACCGTTACCGCCGCCTGACGTCGACATCGTGCCGAACCACTGCGGGATCGGCGTCTTGAACGAATCGATATAACGCTGATAGGCGTACGTACCGGCCGCGCCGTCGATCGGTTGAGGCGCGGCGGCCGCGCGATTCGAGCGCTGCAAGTCGAGCAAGGTGTTCGTTGCATGACCGATTTCTGACGCCGGCGGATTGCCTTGCGCATGAGCGACGCCCGCGCAAAGCGTGCACACGAACGCGATGCACACGGCTCGCACGCGGAGTGGGGAAAGGTGAAACATGATGGCCTCCGTGAATGTCGTCGTCATCGCGCGAAACGCTGCAGCAGCGGCACGGCAAGATCGAAGTTGTCGCTGCTTGCCACCGCTGGCACGGGCGCATTGCCGGGCGCGTGTACGACCGCCCGTTGCTTCGCGCGCATCGCGGCAGCGACTTTCGTCTCGTCGTCGCGAATCTCGCCGCGCACCACGGGCGAAAGCTTCTGCTGATCCATCAGTCGCCGCGCGTCCTTCCCGTGACCGCTCACGAGCAGATAAAGCACGAAGTTGCTGAGGATTTTCGGATTTTTCTGCTCGAGTTCCGCCGCCTTCAACAGCGGTACGCGCGCCCCTGCCAGATCGCCATCGCGCATCTTCGAATACGCGAGGTCGGACAGCGTCGCCGCATCGGTCGGCGCAAGCAACGTCGCCTGTTCGAGTTGCTGCGCGGCCAGCGCAAAATCGCCGCGAGCGCCGGCCGTCAGGCCCAGCCCGCGATAGCCGCGCGCGGCGAGCGGTGTCGTCAGCAACTTCGTATAGGCGGCCACGCCGGCGTCGTACTGGCCAGTCGCGCGCAAGGCGTCGGCGCGCAGCAGGATCGTGTCCGGCGATGTGCCATATTGCTTCTCGTACTGGTCGATGTGCGCCAGCGACGCAAAATACAGGCCCTGCCCCTGCATCCGTTCGATGAGGCCAAGATACATGCCCGGTGTATCGGGCGGCGCGCTCTTGTCGGCAGCCGCCTGCATCAGCGCACCGCGTTCTGCCTGCGCACCGATCCCGTACCCGGATTCCTTGAACAACGCGCATCCGCTGGCGAGCAATGTGAACGCCGTCGCGCCTGCGATCGTGCGGATCCAGCCAAATCCATTCATCTTGTGTCGCTCCTTCCCTTCATGCCGCGTCAGCGTTGAAACGCGGCAAGCGCGGCCAGCACGGTCATGATCCCGGGCCCCGCGGTAACGATCAACAATGCCGGCAACAGCGTGACGATCATCACGCCGGTCATCTTCACCGTCAGTCGACCGATCTGCTCGCGTAACGCCGCGCGACGCCCTTCGCGCAGACGATCGCCGAACTGCTTCAGCGGCTCCTGAACTGCGCCACCGTGCTTGTCCACCTGAATCAGCAATCGCACGATCGCGCGCAGGTCCTCATTGTCGAAACTATTCGTGAGGCGTTGCAGCGATTGTTCGCGCGTGCGTCCCGCCGCGAACTGCCGCTGCGCAACGGCAAGCTCCCACGACAGCACGGGCAGCATGGTCTGAAAATCTTGCATGACGACCTGGATGCTCTGATCGAGCGACAGGCCGACACCCTGCAGCAGCCGCAGCATGTCGACCAGCAGCGGCAATTCTGCCGAAATGCTCCGTCGGCGTGCGGTGGCTCGCCGGCGCACATAGATTTTCGGCAGCATGTATCCGGTCACGAGCGCGACCGAGATCCAGAGCGCCCAGCGCCCCCCGTGACCGCGGCTGATCAGCACCAACACGGCGAGCGCAGGCAGCAGGATCGCGCATGCAATGCGTGCACTGACGAACAGTGCTCTCGCCCGCACGTCGACGAAACCGCATTGCTCCAGCAGTTGACGATCTTCGTTGGCGATCAGATAACGGCTGAAGCCGGTTTCGAGCCACCGCATCCCGACGTCTTCGAAGCGTTCGCGCAACCCCGCGAAACGTGCGCTCGGCGCCGTGTGTGCAGCGGCATCCCGTGCAGGTTCAGCGGAACCGGCTCGCGCGGCCGCCGCTTCGATCGCCGCAGTCCGGCGGTCAAGCGCATTCACCAGCGCACGTTCGGCGCGCTGCACGAGCACGACGCGAACGATCGCCAGTGCGGCAAGCAGCAGCACGCCGATCGATCCGAGCACCAGCGCAATAGCGCCTAAACGGTTTGCGTCCATCGATTCACCTCAACCGCGCGAGCCGGTACAACCAGAAACCGCCCATCGTCTGCAGCGCAAACGCCAGATAGATCAGCTGACGCCCGCTATCGTCGTTCCACATCGCCGTGAAATACCGCGGGCTCGTGGCAATGACGAAGCTGCCGACCGCGATCGGCATCAGCCCCAGCACCCAGGCAGACATCCGGGTCTCGGCCGACATCGCGGACAGTTCGCGCTCCGCGTGCTCGAGGTCGCGCATGAACGTCGACATGCGGTCGAGCATCACGTCCGCCCGGCCGCCGTAGCGGACCGACAGACGCAGCACCGCGCCGACCAGTTCGAATTCGCGGATACGGTACGTGTGTGCGACATGCAGCATGGCGCGATCAATCTCGACGCCGGAGCGCAGCATCCGCGACACGTCGTCGAGGCAGCGGCGCAGCGGCATCTCAGCCGTCTGAAGCGCCGACTGGAACGCGGCCGGCACGCTGTTTCCGAGCGTCACCAGCCGCACGATCCCGTCGAGGAACGAAGGCAACTGCCGGACGATCTTCAGGCGCCGCCGGCTGATTCGCGACGTGATCCACAGCACGACGAGCACGCCGCCCGCCACGAGCGCGGCAGCCGCGGCAAGCACGCCGCCGGCCAGGCCGGCCCACAGCGCGAGCAGCGCGATGCCCGCAAGCGCAAGCACGAGGCCGGCGCGAATCTCGTCAAGGCCCGCACGGTCGGACAACACGGCCCACGCATCGAACACCGACGCACGCCAGCGCGCGAATCCTGGCTCGGGCTCCTGCGAATTCGCCGCACCGGGCGCCGCGGCGCGCGCGTCGCCAGCCGGCGCTGCGGCGCGCGCGCCCTGTCCCACCCGGCTGTCGAAAAACCGCTGCGTATGCGCGCGTCCTTCGCGGACCTGGCTTCCGCGCCACAGCAACAACCCGGCCGCCGCGCAGATCAGCGCGAACATCAGCGCCAGCAGGGTGGCGCTAGACATTGAAGCCCCCGCCTCGCCCGAAGTTGCCGCCAAACCCGCCGCCGCTCGACACAAGCGTGTTACGGAAGCGTGCAAGCTTCGGCGAGTGCGGATGAATGCCGAGCGACTCCCAATGATCGATCTCGTCGCCCTCCGGCGTGACGCGTGCCTCGTAGCGATACAGTTCCTGCGTCGATACGATGTTGTCCGACATGCCGGTGACTTCGGTGATCGACAGGATGCGCCGGCGGCCGTTGGATAGCCGGCCGATCTGCACGATGAAATCGATCGCGTTGGCGATCTGCCGACGCAGACTTGCCTCGGTACCTTGAAAGCCGGCGAAGCCGGCAAGCATCTCGAGCCGGTACAGACACTCGCGCGGCGAACTCGCGTGCACGGTGCCCATCGATCCGTCGTGGCCGGTATTCATCGCCTGCAGCATTTCGAGCACTTCGCCGCCGCGCACTTCGCCGACAATGATCCGGTCCGGCCGCATCCGCAACGTGTTGCGCAGCAGGTCGCGAATCGTCACGACACCGCTGCCGTCGAAGCCGCCGGGGCGGCTCTCGAGCCGCACGACGTGCGGGTGATTCAGCGACAGCTCGGCCGTATCCTCGATCGTCACGACGCGTTCCGCCGTGGGGATGTGGAACGCCAGTGCATTCAGCAGCGACGTCTTGCCCGAACTGGTGCCACCCGACACGAGGATGTTGCAGCGTGCCTCGACCGCAGCCTCGAGCAGCCGCCCGATTTCCTCGTTGAAGGTGCCGTTGCCCAGCAGATCCTCGGGTTTCAGCGGGTCCTTGCGGAACTTCCGGATCGATACGACCGGGCCGTCGATTGACAGCGGCTCGATGACGACGTTGACACGCCCGCCGTCGGGCAGCCGCGCATCCACCATCGGATTCGATTCGTCGAGCCGCCGGCCGACCGGCGCGAGAATCCGTCGCACGATCCGCAGCAGGTGGGCGTTATCGGTGAAGCGGATCGGCAGCCTCGACAGAATCCCGTGCCGCGACACATAGATGTCGTTGTATCCGTTGATCAGGATGTCCTCGACGTGCGGGTCCGCCAGCAGATCCTCGATCGGCCCGAAGCCGGCGAGTTCCTTCGTCAGCGCCTCGGCAACCGCGCGCACCTCGCTCTCGTTGAGCGGGATCCGACGCAACCGCACGAAGCTGTCAATCTCGAGATCGACGAACTGGTTGATCGCCTGCCGTGACCAACGGCCGAATTCCGCACCCAGCTCCTCGATCCGCGTGAGCAAATGCTCGTGCGCGGCATTCTTGATGTCATGGAACTGTTGCGTTTGCGAGAACGGCGCTGCGCCGTCGGCAAATTGAATGTCGTGTGCCATCGCTTACGACCGCTTCGTAGAGGATTGAATGATTCGCCTGAGTGCCGACAGGCCGCCCGCAGCACGCTGTGCCGCCCCGGGCGACGGCGCGCCCGCGAGGCGCTCGACCAACGGCCCGAGCGCACGCACGTACGGATCGCGTTCTGCGACCTCGGCAATCAGCTTGCCCTGGTTCGCCGCATGTCCGATCGACACGCGCCGTGACGGCAGCGTCGCAAGCAACGACAGGTCCAGCCGCTCGGCAATCTGCGCGGGCATCAGCCCGAGCTCGGCGTCGAACTGGTTGACCACGAGCCTGATCCGTTCGGTCGCGGCGCCCGCATCGCGCAAGCCGTCCAGCATCTCGATCGCCGATACGACCGACGCCACGCCCTGGTCGCAAACGAGCCATGTTTCATCGGCAAGATTCACGACCTGCGCAATGAATTCCCGATTCGGGAAACCGCCGAGATCGACGATCTGATGATCGAAAAATGCACGCAGCCGGTTCAGCAACGCCGCGCACGACGCCGTTGCCACTTCGCGCAGATCGGCAAGGTTCGGCGGCAGTGTCGTCAGCGCGACGCCGCTTGCATGGCGAGCGAGCGCAGTTGTCACGAACGTGCGGTCGATCCGGCGCAGGTTGCGCACGGCCTCGACGAAATGAAATTCGCAGCGCGTGTTCAGGAACAGCGCGCCGTCGCCGGCCGGCAACCCGAGATCGAGGAGCGCAGCCGCATGAGCAGGATCGGCAGGCCGCTTCTGCATCAGCACCGACAAGTTCGCGGCCAGCGTACTCACGCCCATCCCGGCGCGCGCGCCGAGCAACGCGGCAACCTTCCCGTGGCGGTTCGCCGGCTCGCCGACGTTGTCGAGCAGCACACGCGTGATGCGGAGCGCCTCCTCGGCCGGCGCGGAAAAATCGACGAAATCGCGGACACCTGCGCGCAGCGCGGCGAGCGCCCCCTCCGGTTGCGCGAGCGAGCCCAGCGCGACGACCGGCACGCCCGGATGAGACAGGCGCACGGCGGCGACAACGGTGCTCGCCGCGGCGCAATCACCCGAAAAATCGATGAATACCAGCGCCGGATTCAGTACACCGATGCGCTGCGACAGCGCCGCACCTTCCAGCGGTGCCCCCTCGACCGCACCGGCCGAGACCAGCGACTGGGACAGCCATTGCACGTGCTCCGCAAGCGAAGATGCGCATACGAAGAGGTCGGTGACGGCGGGCTCAGCCAAAGAATAGGTTCTCGCGTTCATTTTGGATACTCACAATGAAGCAAGGCGTCGCGTCGTGCGCGACCGCCTGCACTATCCCGTCATGATTCGGCGCGCTCATTTCGAGAACCCCGGCCCTGCATCCGGCGACGCCATGCCGCCCAGATATGAACGCCACACGGGGCCGTCGCGCTGCTCGGACAGTTCTCCCGGAGTCGCCGGCAGCGACGCGCCCTGCGCGATCGGCGCAACGAGATGCGGCGTAACGATGATCACGAGTTCCTTGTCGCTTTGCTGATAGCTCAAATTCTTGAAAAACGCGCCGATGATGGGCAGATCCCCCAGGAACGGCACCTTGTTGACGTTCGAGGTCGTCTCGCGATCGATCAAGCCGCCGATCACGAAGCTTTCTCCATCGCCAAGCTCGACCGTCGTATCCGCGCGCCGAGTCGTCAGCGCGGGCACCTGAACACCGTTGATCGTGATCGAGTGCACGAAGTCGAGCTGGCTCGACTCGGGCGCGACCTTCAGCGCGATCCGGCGCGGGTTCAACACTGTCGGCGTGACGGTCAGCCCCACGCCGTAAGGCTTCCATTCGATCGAGATCGTGCCCAGCGATTGCGGCACCGGCACCGGAATTTCACCGCCCGCGAGGAAATTCGCGCTCTGGCCGGACAATGCGACGAGCGTCGGCTGCGCGAGCACGCGGGCGAGATTGTTGGCTTCGAGGATCGACAGATCGGCGAACAACCCGTGCGACACCGAATTGACGACGAGATTGAACGCCGACGAAATGGGCACGTTCGTGTTGTACGTGAGCGAACCGCCCGGCGTACCGGTAATCGACGTGAGCCCGGTCGGCGCGAATGCGCCGAACGAAAAACCGTTGCTCTGCTTGAAGAAGTTCAGCCCTGCCTGCTTCAGCACTGACCGGCTGAATTCGACGACACGCACGTCAACCTGCACGACGTTCTTGCCGGAGATCGTCGACGCATCGATTGTCGTTCCGTCCTTGCCGCTGACCGTCTTCGCCGCATGAACCGCCCGCTGATGCCCGTCGAGCGCCCCGGACGCACCGCCGATCACCGTCGTGCCGCCATACGTATTCACGCTCGGCGTCCCGCCGTCAAGCAATGCACGCGCCGCACCGCTCGTGACGCTCACGTTGTAGACGGTCGGTTCGTCGTGACCGCGCTCCCAGATCATCACGTTCGTCGCGCCGGCGCTCTTCGCTATCAGCAGGACACCGCCACGCCCGCCCTTCACGACCATCACGTCGGCGACCGACGGATCGCCGACCGCAACCCGCTGCAGCGCACGCCCCGTCGCGAGCTGCCGTTGCGCGCCGACCGCCAGGCTGATCGTCCCGCTCGTGTCGGCCGCGCCCGACAGTGGCGGCATGGCCAGCGCGCTCAATGCAATAGCTAATCCAATCAGTTTCTTTTTCATTGTTTCGGAGGCATCGAACCGCCCCCCTTCTCTGGTTGTCGTCTTTGTCCAGCTCTCAATAGGCGACCATTTCGGTCCGCCCACCGCGAATCACTTCGATACCGCCGCCTCTCGAATGCCGCGTGACCACCCGCGCCGGCGCAGCACGCGGGGCCGGCGCAATCGCACTCTTCGACAACTCGCCCAGCACGACACCGGTAGCGGCAAGCGCCGACGGGCTCTTGTCGTCGCTCACTCGAACCGCGACGGTCTGCGCGGCGACATCGTCGTCACGCGGGTTGCGAAGCGCGAGCACGAGCCGGCCGCTCTGCTCGGCGAGCGTCAGCGCGTCAACCTGCGCGGTCGGTACGGCAAGCACCGCGGTCCGCATGCCCACCACGGAACCGTTCGAGCTGTCACGGTCGGTCGTTGCATCGCCAAAGGAGAGCACCCGGATCTTCGACATCAGCAGGCGTGCCTGGGTATTCACGATCTCGGCCGTCGACGTCCCGCCTATCGCCACGCCAGTCCCGTCACGTTTCAGGTTCACGAACACGTCGACATAGTTACCGGGCCGCACGCGGTTGCCGACCGCGTTGGTCTCGTCAACCTTGATCGAGACGGCACGTTCTCCCGGTGCGATCTGCTCGGCCAGGCCGGACGACAGTGCGCTGGCGACGATAGCCGCCTGCGCCGGAATGTCCGCGGCCGGGACGCGGCCGACGAGTTGCAACGGATCGGCGAACGCGCCCTGCGGCGCGGCGGTCGACTGCTGGACCTTCAGCGCATCGGCCGGAATCGGTTGGCCGGCTGGCAATGCCCGCGTCGTGACGACGACGGGCACGCTTTGGGTCGCGATCGTCGAGGCCACCGGTGTGACGTCCGCCGGCTTGCGTCCGAGCACCCACGCATAGACGCCTAGCAGGACCGCTATCGCGATCAGCAAGCCCGCAATGATCTTCGTCAGATTGTTGGCCATGGTGTTGTTATGTTTCCCCGCTACTCACGATTGAATTCTCCGTGCGGTGTTACACCGACCGGCCGCCCGCGACCAAGTACGGCGCCATCGCTGCCGTCTAAATGATGTTGACCGGGCTGATCTGCACCATCGCCGTTCCGACGAGCGTCGACGGCACCGGCAACAGCGAACCGAGCAGCGGGAACGCCGGGATCAGCGGGTTCTGCGAGTACGGATAGGTCAGCGTAATCTGTACGCACAACATCGTTGAGTCATACGAACAGTTACCTTGCTGCGTCTGCGCGCATGTCGCCCCCTTCAGCCACGTGGTCAGGTTCGTTGCGGCCGTGCAGGCAGCCTGGGCCCGCGCCGCGAGCGCAGCTTGCTGCGCCGCCTGCACCGACGTGGCCGATCCGACCTGCTGATAGTTCAACGCGGCGCGCGCGCCCTCTGTCGCGGCAAGCGTCAGGTTTTGCTGCGCGGCAAAGATCATCCCGTACGTGATGATCGCGTACAGGATCAGGAAGAACACCGGCAGCATCAGCGCAAATTCGATAGCCGTCGCGCCGCGCTCGCGACGCCGCCCCCCGGGCGCAAGGCGAAACCGCGTCATTGCATCCCCCCGCTCACAATCCGGTACAAGCACCAAAGCACTGCCGGAATCACGAGAAACGCGGCATACGGCGACGCCCGGAATCCGGCGACTTCCATCGTCGGTGAGCGGCGCTGCCATAACGCAGATACCGGCGTATGAGTTGCGAAAATCAACGTGCCCGCGTGGGCGAACGCGAGCAGGCTGGCAATGATCCAGAGCCATAGCAACGCATGTGGACCGCACCACGCGCCGAGCACCGCGAACACCTTGACATCCGCGGCGCCCATTACGCGCAGCACAAAAAATGGGAAAAGACTCACAAGGCCGATCAGTGCGCC
>AACY020172212.1_pt1 | contig 36350 bp, 32 predicted proteins | sample 267378 | NCBI WGS metagenome assembly AACY02 (sample SAMN02954345, study PRJNA13694) | marine metagenome | biome: aquatic; feature: ocean; material: water; isolation source: isolated as part of a large dataset composed predominantly from surface... | reverse complement strand
GCGCTGTGGCTCAATGAGCATCCTCAAGTGGAGAGAGTGGATTACCCTGGTCTCGCCTCGCATCCGGGACACGAGATTGCCAAACGTCAGATGCAAGACGGTTTTGGGGGTGTCCTAAGTTTTCAAATTAAGGGAGGCCTCGAAGCGGGGGCTCGGTTTTGCGAATCCCTTCAGATGGTATATCGAGCCGTATCCCTCGGAGGTGTGGAGAGTCTCATTCAACACCCCGCCTCCATGACCCATATTTTTGTTGATGAGGCCGTCAAGAAAACCCTGGGGATTACTCCTGGGCTCCTTCGGTTTGCCACCGGCATAGAAGACATTCAGGACATACAGTCGGACTTCGAACAAGCTTTTCGAGCCGTCCTATAACCATGGAACTGTTTATTAACGGCAAGCCTGAAACTTACCCCTGCTTTAAAAATCTAGGTGAGCTCTGGCTTCACTTGGGGCTACCCAGTTACGGAATTGCCATCGAACTCAACGGCCAGGTCGTATCAAAAAAACACTACGATCAAACGCCTCTTTCTTCGCGCGATCGACTGGAAATTGTTCGGCTGGTCGGCGGGGGCTAGGCCTTCAAGCGGTAGATCTTCCAAAGATCTGGGCCAAAGGTGAACGATCGATGTTCTTTCCAGGCGTTTTCAAGAGGTTGAAAGATGGGTCCACGGACTTGTCTAGAAGAGGAGAAGAGATGAATCTCGTCTACGAGATTCTGGTCCAGTGCACACTGGATTAAAGTTGGACCGCCCTCGAGGAGCAGTCGGGTGATGGGCCATGCCCCTAATTCAGCTAGCGTATGAAGGAGGGAGGGCCGGCCTTTACCATCGGGGGGTACAACAATATCGGTGATGTGTTCGCGAGCAGGAAGCCGACGCGTACTCACACGAAGTAAAGGTTCGCCGGGTTGAGGAGTCCAAACAACCGATTCGTCTGTGATGTTTTTTTGCCCCACCAACACGATGCGATGAAATCGGCGGTGACTGAGTGTCAATGAGGGCCAACGGTCCGTGAGTTGAGGATTATCGGTGCGAATCGTTTCGCTTCCTACCATGATCCCATCGGAGGCGCGTCGCAGCGCATGACTCAAACTCTGTGTAGCGGGGTCTGTGACTTGTTCAGCGACTCCGACTCTTCTGTTTTCCCCTAATGCTAATTTAACGGTCAACCAAGGGCGTCCCGTTTGAACCCATTTGAAGAAAGGTTCATGAAACTGAATACATTCATTTTCTAGAACACCGGTCGTGACCTCAATTCCTGCCGACCTCAAGATGGCGACCCCCCCTCCGTTCACTCGGGGGTTTAAATCTACCGCACCAAGAACGACACGACGAATTCCCGCCTGGATGAGCGCATCGGTGCAAGGCGGGGTTCGCCCGCTATGGCAACAAGGTTCGAGGGTGATGTAAGCAGTTGCACCTCGAAGATCTTCACCGGCATCTAGCGCGCGTTGAATTGCGAGCACTTCGGCATGGGGTTGCCCCGCTTGGAGATGAACACCCCGGCCAAGGAGGCGGCGATCCCGAGTGATGACACACCCTACCGGAGGGTTGGGACTCGACAAACCCACTCCGTCTGTAGCTTCTTGAAGAGCAAGAGCCATCCAATCCTGATCCGTTGCGGACCCATCCGGAGACGGCCAGGGACCCCGCGTAGCGAATGACCATGCTAACGCTTGTTCAGAGGTGAGAGGGGGAGTCATGAAGGACGCACTTGCCCTCGATGAGGCCTCGTCGCATTGGTTTTGGATGCCTTTCTCTTTTCTGGTCTCACCCATCCCTTCAGCGCAAGCTCAAAGACCTCTTCCACATGTTTCACCGGGTGGAAACGAAGTCGTTTTCTGACTTTGGGATCAATCTCTTCCAAATCTTTTAAATTGGCATGGGGAATGATGATGTCATAAATCCCTAGCCGAAGCGCGGCTAAACTTTTTTCTTTCAACCCACCAATGGCTAGCGCATCGCCTCGTAAATCGATTTCTCCCGTCATGGCCACCGTATTTCGAACGGGGATCCCACTCAGCATAGAGAGCAACGCCGTCGCCATGGCTAAACCAGCGCTTGGACCTTCTTTGGGGATAGAGCCCTCAGGAAAGTGAATATGGATATCGCGCTTTTGAAAGATTTCAGGCTTGAGACCAAACGCTTCACTGCGGCTTCGAAGGTAGCTCAGCGCAGCGTTACCGCTTTCCTTCATCACTTCACCAAGTTGGCCTGTGAGTTGAAGCAATCCTTTACCGGGCATGGAAAGGGCTTCAACAAAAAGAACATCGCCGCCTGCAGCGGTCCACGCTAGGCCGGTGACAACCCCCACGCGGGGCTCTGACAATCTTTCATCCTTAAGAATTTTAATCGGACCTAAAAATAGATGAAGATTATTCTCCGTTACATTAATTTTCTTCTTCCAGGTTCCTTCGGCTAATTGACGAGCCACTTTCCGGGATACCGCACCCAGCTCCCGTTCCAGTTGGCGCAAACCTGCTTCACGGGTGTATCCCATAATGATGGACTTCAAGCCTGAGTCAGAAAAAACCAGATGTTTTGTCTTAAGTCCGTGCTTTTCAAGCTGCTTGGGGATCAGATGACTTCGGGCAATCGCTTGTTTTTCTTCAAGGGTATAGCTGGAGAGATAAATCACCTCCATGCGGTCTCTAAATGCAGGATGGACCGGTTCAAGTTCGTTGGCGTTGGCCAAAAACAAAACATTACCGAGATCAATAGGCGTATTTAGGTAGTGATCTCGGAAGCTATTATTTTGTTCCGGGTCGAGCACTTCTAAAAGAGCTGCGCTGGGGTCCCCTCGAAGATCGCGCCCAATCTTGTCAATTTCATCCAACATGATGACCGGGTTCATAGATTTTACCTGATGAATGGCTTGAACAATGCGACCTGGCATAGCCCCGACGTAGGTTCGTCGGTGCCCACGAATTTCACTTTCATCGTGCACACCCCCCAGCGAGATCCGGGCAAACTTTCTTCCCATCGCCCGCGCAATACTTTTACCCAGTGAGGTTTTCCCAACGCCGGGAGGTCCTACAAAACACAAGATGGTTCCACGCTGCTCAGGCTTTAGTTTTCGCACTGCTAAAAACTCTAACAGACGATCTTTGATTTTATTGAGTCCATAGTGGTCTTCATCTAAAACCTTCTTAGCCTCTTTGAGGGCTAAATTATCAGGGGTCATTTGGCCCCAGGGGAGTTCGGTCATCCACTCTAAATAGGTTCGTGTGACGGCCGTCTCACTGCTATCGGGGTGCATACGCTCAAGCTTCTTAAGGTTTCGGTCAATTTCAACCTTGGCCTCTTCGGGTACGATCAACTTTGCGATTTTATCCCGGAATAACTGGATTTCTTCACTGAGTTCACTGCCTTCACCTAATTCCTGTTGAATGGTTTTTAATTGTTGGCGTAGGTAATATTCTCTTTGGCTCTTATCCATTTCACCGCGAGCGACCATGGTAATTTTCTGTTGAACTTCTAGTAATTCAATTTCAGCAATTAATAATTCGTGGACTCTACGAAGACGGTCCACTGGATTTCCCATCTCCAAAACTTCTTGAGTTTGAGCCAGCTTGAGGTCCAAATTAGAAGCAACTAAGTCTGCGAGACGGCCCGGCGCCTCGAGATTATTGGTGATGACGAGCACTTCTTGCGGAAGATTTTTACCCAAGGCCACCGACTTTTCCATATTCTGTTTCACACTGCGGATGAGTGCGTCGATCTCAATATTGGGCTCTTTGGGTTCCGCGTCGCCCATGGGCTCAACGCGAGCCTTGAAAACATTTTCTGTTTCAGTGAAATACTCAATTCGTACTCGTTGAATACCCTGAGCGAGGGCTCGGATTCGTCCGTCTGGGAGTTTGAGAACCCGCATAATAATGGCCACAGTTCCCACTTGATAAAGGTCACTCGGTGTGGGGTTATCGATTTCAACTTGCTTTTGCGATACCAGAAGAATCATACGATTTTCGACTAAAGCGGCGTCGATCGCTCGAATAGATTTTTCCCGGCTCACACTAAGCGGCTGAATGACGTAGGGATAGACCACCACTTCCCGGAGCGGAAGAACGGGAAGTATTTCAGGAATCTTGGGAGTTTCTTCGAGCGTTGGGATCGGGATGAAGTCGTCTGTCAAGTGTTGCCTCGACTAACAGTTTACAACCCTGTCCCTTCATTTTTCTTTTTCATATCATCCGTCGAAAAAAGACTTCGCTCGATGGTTGGAGTGCTTTGTTTTGGTTGCAAAACTTTGACTTTGCTTGGCTCAACTTCTCGGTCGCGCTGGGTCAGCACATCTTCGAGGGCACTTATAAAATCAGGGAGATCTTTAAAGTCCCGGTAAACCGAGGCAAAACGCACATAGGCGACATTGTCGAGCTGCTTTAGTTCATTCATAAGAATCTCGCCTAATTCACGAGATTGAATTTCGCGCTCGGCACGATCCATCACGCGCCGCTCAGCGTCCAAAACGATGTTGTCAATTTGGGTGGTCATGACCGGCCGCTTTTGGCACGCCAGCATTAAACTCTTAAGCAGTTTTTGACGATCAAAATTTTCTCGCCGCCCATCTTTTTTGACGACCATGAGGGGCATCTCTTCTAGACGCTCGTAACTGGTAAATCGACGATGACATTTTAAACATTCACGCCGACGTCGAATGGAATCACCTTCCCGAGATTCTCGGGAATCGACCACCTTGTCTTCAGTGTGATTACAAAACGGGCACTGCATGGTAGCTCACTAGTAAAAATATAGATTAACTCTCTAGGAAGGTGGGCCGCATTACAACCTTGGATTTAATCGAGTTTGCCACGAAACAATATTTGTGGGCTTTCTCGAATAATTCATGGGCTTTCACGGTATCGGCGCCAGCGCCAAGGGTAATAGTGGGGCATAAATGCACTTCGGTAATAGCAAAGCCTTTTTCGAAGGTATCCAAAACGGAGAGGGCCTGATCCTCATAGTGTTTCACTTCGATTCTTGATTTATGCGCTAACGCCAAGAATGTGAGCATGTGGCAGAGGCCCAAGGCCGACCCTAGTAAATCCTCAGGATTCCACCGAGATGCATCGCCCTTATATTCGGGGGCTGACGAACCGAGAACCTCGCCTTTTTTGGGGGCACTCAATGTCGCATCTCGAGAGTAGTCTTCCGAGAGCGTATTACCAGACCACCGAATAGAAAAAGGATAATGATGCGCCATGACGCTGCTCCAAACCTCTATTATGCTTTGGAAATCGGAGGAAGAGAATCCCTCTTTCGCCAAGGCCAGAGGCGCGCTAGGAGCAAAAAGGTAATCACGACGGCAAAGGCTTTAACCTCAGGATGCCGAAGCCCCACCTTCATTCGGTAGGCGTAATGCGCAATGCCCAGTAAAGCAGCGACATAAGTAAGACGGTGAAGTTTTTTCCAGCCAACCCCTAATCGTCGCTGCCAATCTTTTGTGCTCGTCAGCGCCAGGGCTAATAAAATTAAAAAGGTTACTAACCCTAGTAGTATAAACTTTCGGTCCCACAAGTCGGGAAGAATGTACGACCAATTATATTCTTGGTCAAAATACACATACACAAAGAGATGTGGGACAGCAAACGCAAAAGAAAAAAGACCCGTGAGTCTTTGCAATTGCTTCCACCAAGCTTGCCCCGTCCACTGAGATAAGGGAGTCCAAACCAGGGTTAGGGTCAGAAAAAATAAAGCCCACCACCCCAAAAGATTAAGCCCTTTGTTTAAGGGGTTAGGCCCCATATAGTCCGCTTGAAAATAAACCCCCCCCAATAATCGAGCAAGCTGGGTAATCCCCAAACCCCAACAAATGCTTTTGCTCACCACAACGAGCCGTTCCGCCGCCATCGAACCCTCTAGAAATTTCTTGTTAAATCCATTTGGGTATACATCGAGCCCACCTGGTCAGCGTAACCATTAAATAATAAAGTTTTTCGTCGGGCCATCTCTCCTATGCGAAGTTCATTTCGCTGTGACCATCGGGGATGGTCTACATTCGGGTTCACATTGGCGTAAAAACCATATTCATCAGGGGTCGCCTTGGACCAACTAGTCCAGGGCTGATCTCGGAGGAGACGAATTTCTACAATAGATTTACCGCCCTTGAATCCATATTTCCATGGAACCACAAGACGGATAGGCGCGCCATTTTGATTGGGGAGTATTTGTCCATACATCCCGACGGCTAAGATGGCGAGCGGATGTTGGGCTTCGTCGAGCCGCAGTCCCTCAAGGTAGGGCCAATCGAGAACAGGATTATCAAGACCCGGCATTGCTTTGGGGTCGGCCTTACTAAAAAAACCGATATATCGGGCGGTGGATTTGGGTTGGACACGATCCAAAAGAGCTTTGATGGGAAACCCGACCCAAGGGATTACCATGCTCCAGCCCTCCACACACCGCATTCGATAAATTCGTTCTTCGAGAGGAGCAATTTTTAATAATTCCTCGATACCGAGAGTTTGGGGCTTCAGGCATTCCCCAGAAATATTGATAGTCCACGGCCGCGTTTTAAGTCGCCATGCTTGAATGGCGGGATCCTCTTTATCTAATCCAAATTCATAAAAATTGTTGTAGCGCGTGGCATTGGAGAGCGAGGTGGCTGTTTCTTGGGTGCTGAGAGGCGAGGGCTGAATGGGCCCCAGATTTGCTCCCGACCCATTGACTTTTGAAGATTGTGGAATGAAAGCCGAGCCTATAAATCCACCTAGGGCTGCGATAAAACGCCGACGATCCCGATAAAGATCCTGCGAGGTGATCTCCGAGCTGAGGACATCTTGGGGTTTTCCAATGAGCATGCGAACCTTATGATTAATCTCACCACAGAAAATCACGAATGCGTAGACACAAAATTATAGTTTTACTTGCTCTTTGGTCTTATTGGGCGACCCCCTTGGTGCTTCAGGGACAATCTATTCGCTTGATGTGCGCTTCTTCACTTCGTGAATCCATCGAACCATTGGTGGATCAATTTTCTCGGAAGCATCAGCTGAACATAGACGTCTTGTACGGCTCTTCGTCGCTTTTAAGAAATCAGCTACAAGCCGGCGCCACGACCGATCTCTTTATTTTTGCAGGTGAAGCGCAAGCGCGTTGGTTAACCCAACAGCGAATGGCCGAGCGTTATGAACTTATTGGTCATACTCGCTTAGTGATTTTGGTTCGCCCAGGGTTAGCACTTAAAACCCTTAGAGATTTAGCGACGCCAGGACTGCGGCTCGCCGTCGCTGACCCCGGGGTTCCCATCGGTCGTTTCACCGAAGCTTTACTTCAGGAGGCGGTGAATCAAAAGCACCTCACTGCAACCGAGTATGAGGTCCTTCATCGCAATATCGTGACCCGTGATTTCAGTGCTCAGAATCTAAAAAATAAAATTCAGTTACGTGAGGCGGATGCCGCGTTTATTTATCGTTCTCAGTGGGATTCGGGGGACCTTATTGAACTTCCCGTCGAGATAAATCCACCCATTCCCTACGTCGCGGGGGTCACTTTGGATTCGACACAAGCCCATTGGGGTCAACAATGGATGGCTTTTCTTCAATCCCCCGAAGCGAAAAGAAAACTCTTAGAGCGAGGCATTCAATGAGACCTCTATCTAGGTTTTGGGTTTTAGCGTTGAGCCCCTTTGTGCTACTCGTGCTACTACCTGTCCTCGGACTTTTTATCACGTCGCTCCCCTTTGAGCCTTGGATCTACCTGAATCACGACGTGGTTCAAAAAGCCGTCCTGTTAACCTTGAAAACGAGTTTGATTGCCACTCTGATTGCCTGGGGCATCGGCGTTCCCGTGGCCTACATTTTGGCCCGCTTCCATTTTCCCGGAAAAAAATCACTCGAAATTGTTATTGATCTCCCGACCACCATGCCACCCGTCGTCATTGGGCTGGGGTTGCTTTTAATTTTTGGTCAATTTGGTTGGCTCGGGCAATTTCTTAACATTTTTGGGTTGCGTATTCCTCTCACCACTACGGCTGTTGTGATTGCTTTAGTTTTTAGAGCGACCCCCCTCCTGATTCGAGCGAGTCGAGCCGGTTTCGAGTCGATTCCAATTCTCTATGAACAAGCCGCCTCTAGTGGCGGTATGAACGAATGGCAGTGTTTTAGAAAAATTATGATTCCCATGGCTCGACCCGCTTGGATGGCGGGCATTACTTTGGCTTTTACTCTTTGTCTTGCTGAATTTGGAGCGACCCTCATGTTTGCAGGGAATATTCCTGGGGTCTCTCAGACGTTGCCTGTGGCCGTGATGAGCGCCATGGAAAGCGATCTGCCTTTAGCGATTTGTATTGCCGTGGTCTCCATGTCCCTTTCCATCCTCTCTTTAGCCGGGCTACGGTATGTGGAGCAGCGATGGCGATCTTAGACTTAGCCTGTCGCCACGAGGTTGGCCCCTTTGCCCTCGAAGGTGTTTTAAAAATTCATCGTCCTCAACTGATATATTTATCGGGTGAAAATGGTTGCGGTAAATCTACCCTCCTTAAGATTATTGCCGGCCATCTACACCCAGGTCAGGGACATCTTCGAATAGGATCCAATCTGCTCTTGGACACTACAAGGGGGATCAATATCAAGCCTGAATACCGAGGTGTAGCTTGGCAAAGCCAGGAGGATAGCCTTTTCCCTCATGTCTCCCTTGAGAAGAATGTGAGTTGGTGGCATCGATATCCGCGGGGTATGGAATTAGCACAGCGCCTAGAAACCGAACCTTATCTCGATCGGCTTCCGGGCCAACTTTCTGGGGGTCAGCGAGCCCTTGGTCTTTTAGCGCGTACCCTCGCTACCCCCTACGAAGTGGTCCTTTTAGATGAGCCTTTGGCGAGCCTCGATGACGCGAAGCACGAGTTGGCTTTGCGTGTGATCCAAAGCGAAGTTCAAAGAGGCCGAACGATCGTGATGATCGTGCATCATCCTGAACGCTATGAATCGGTCGTTACGTTACCCCGAAGTCTATTTAAAATTGAGTTGAATTAGGTCACTGAATTAGGTAACCAGCGCAAGACGGGTTTACGGGCCGCCGTGGTTTCGTCCAAGCGCCGTAAAGGCGCGGTGACGGGAGCTTGATGAACGAGATCGGGAGACTCCGAGGCTTCTTGCGCGATGGATTTCATCGCGTGAATAAACGCGTCGAGTTCTTCTTTGGATTCAGTTTCGGTCGGCTCAATCATTAAAGCACCACTGACGACCATGGGAAAATATACAGTCGGCGGGTGAAATCCGTAATCAATCAATCGCTTAGCGATATCCAAGGTATGAACCCCGTTTTTTGCTTGAATCGCGTCGTTGAAAACAACCTCGTGCATGGTCGGAGACGTAACGGGCAAATGGTATACGCCCACGAGTTGGCTACGAACATAATTGGCGTTCACAATGGCTCGTAAGGTCGCTTCTCTAAGCCCATCGCTTCCATGGCTCATGCAATAGGTTAGGGCTCGAACGAGCATGCCATAGTTGCCAAAAAATGTGTGAACTTTGCCAATACTTTGAGGTCGGTTCCAATCCCAGCGATATCGATGCTCAGGGACTTCACCTTCTCCAATTTTTTGGGTGTCACGAACAACCACAGGCCGAGGCAAGAAGGGTTCGAGCGCTGCAACGCAAGCCACGGGCCCGGCGCCTGGGCCGCCCCCCCCGTGCGGAGTGGACATCGTTTTATGGAGATTCATATGCATGACATCGATCCCAAAATCTCCCGGACGAGCCACGCCCACCAGGGCATTCATATTGGCTCCATCCATATAGACGAGGCCTCCTACGCGATGAATCTCAGAGCAAATATCACCAATCCGCGATTCAAAAATTCCGAGGGTGTTGGGGTTTGTAATCATAAGCCCCGCAATATCGGCTCCGTGTTCTTGAATGACGGAATTGAATCCTCGTTTTACTTTTCCCGTAACGGAGTCGGTGATGTCTTCAAAAGATACACAGCCATCAGGTCCTGACGCCACATCGATCACATCGTAACCGGCCATCGCAGCCGTGGCTGGGTTCGTGCCGTGTGCAGAATCAGGAACAAGAATAAATTTTTTATGGTGACCATGGGCCAGATGATAAGCGCGAATTAATAAGACCCCGGTCAACTCTCCTGCTGCCCCCGCGCTAGGCTGCAACGTCACGGCGTGAAGACCGGTGACTTCCTTGAGCCATTCTTGTAGCGTAAATATTAATTCCAAATTGCCTTGGAGATGCTCGTCACTCGCCATTGGGTGGGATTCGGAAAATCCCGGCAAAGCCGACGTCACTTCATTCAATCTAGGATTATGTTTCATAGTGCAGGATCCTAGAGGGTACATGCCCTGATCCATTCCATAATTCCAGAGCGATAGACGGGTGAAGTGGCGAATGATCTCAGGTTCACTGCAACTAGGAAGAACGCCAAAATCTTTTCGTTTCAGATGAAGCGGACGGGTATCTTCGGCAGGAGGAACGTCTAATTGCGGCAGATCCATACCGATCTTACCTTCGACGCTTCGTTTAAAAATCAAGGGTTCGCGTGATCTCAGGTTCATGCGTTCACCACCGCAAAGCGAGCCATCACTTCAATGAGATGCTCAATTTGATGCCGTGTGTTTAATTCGGTGGCGCACCAGAGAATACCCCTTTGGTATTGAGAACTCCAAGGGGCTTGCAGAGTATCTAACTCTAAGCCAGGCAAGATACCCTCGCGAACTAATTCTTGTTTCATGCGCGACCAGTCACCCACGTAGCGCAATGCAAATTCATTAAAGAACGGGGCGTCATCAATGGCTTCCCAGCAGGGGAGTTCTAATAATCGCGATCGTAAATATTGAGCTTTAGCTGCATTTTGTTCCGCCAAACCTCGGAGTCCCCGAGGTCCTGCTAATTGGAGCCAGATGTTTGCCCGAAGAGCAATCAAGCCTTGGTTTGAACAGATATTCGAGGTGGCCTTATCTCGGCGGATATGCTGCTCGCGAGCGGTTAGGGTCAACACATAACCCGTCCGGCCTTCGAGATCTTTCGTTTCACCGACTACTCGGCCCGGGAGTTCTCGTTTATGAGCATCGCGTACTCCAATGAATCCTAAGAAGGGACCGCCAAACGAGGTTCGGTTTCCAAAACTCATCGCCTCGCCGCAAGCGATATCCGCACCCACGGTTCCCGGAGCGGCTAGCCAACCTAGGCTCATGGCCTCTTGCGTAACAGAAATTAAAAGTGCGCCTGCTCCTCGAGTGATCGCTGCGCATGCCGTGAGGTCTTCGACGTGCCCTAAAAAATTAGGATAGCCGATTAAGACGGCCGCCACCGAATCGTCACATTTATGTTTTAGGTCAGAGAGATCCGTCACTCCTTGCTGAAGACCCACGGAGACCAGTTTTAAATCTTCATGCGATGCAAATCCGCTTCTTAGAACTTCTTGGTAGTAAGGATGTAAGCCTTCACTGATCAGCACTGTATTTTTTTTCTTCTGAACACGGACCGCCATCAGGGCAGACTCTAAACAGGCGGTACCTCCGTCATACAAACTGGCGTTGCTCACGTCGGTACCGGTGAGGTCGCACATAATGGTTTGGTACTCAAAGATGTGTTGCAGCGTACCTTGGCTGATCTCAGGCTGGTAGGGTGTATAAGAAGTGAACCATTCCTGTCGTCCCACCTGCATGTCCACTGCGGCAGGAATGAAATGAGCGTAGGCCCCGGCTCCCAAGAATCGAGAATTAAAAGATGTATTTTTCTGAGACATGTTTTTCATGGCTCGGAGTACTTCAAGTTCAGATGATTGTTGGGGTAAATTAAGAAGGGATTTTAATAAAAATTTTGGAGGCACGCCCGATAAACAATCTTCAGCTTTTTTCACGCCTATCGCTGCCAACAATTGTTGGTCTTCTTGGGGCGAAGAGGGCAGGTAGCGCACGAGTGTTAACCTTAATTAGGACGAATTAATAGTTTAACGATGGGTCCATATAGCTTCTTTAAGAAGAACCTCGCCAATGGTTATTTCCGACTTTCCTGGTCTGAAGCCATCAATCCACACAAAATTGTGCATTTCTCTTAAGATCGGGATCAAAATTCATAAACTACTGTAAATAATGAACTTATACTATATATTGTCACATTAAAATGACCCAAACCCCCGGTAGATTAAGGGGTTTTCCCCATCTTTTCCACACGACCCTGATGGCGACCCCCCTCAAAAGGCGTTTCAAGAAAGACCTGCAAGTAGTACTCTGCTTTAAGCGGGTCTACGAGTCGCTGGCCAAAAGCAATCGCATTTGCATCATTATGCTGACGAGCCAAACGAGCATGATCTGGGGAGGTTACCAAAGCACACCGAATATCCGGAAGGCGATTAGCGGAGATGCTCATACCAATACCGGAGCCACAAACTAAAACTAAACGATCCCATTCCGATCGTCGCTGAATTGCCAGATAAGCATAGTCCACATAATCGACGGAATCTTTTGCATGGGTTCCAAAATCTATAATTTCAAAACCACGCTTTTTTACCCACTCACACAGTCTTGTTTTTAATTCCACTCCTGCATGATCACTTGCAAAACCAATTTTCATCATGAACGATCCAATCTCCAGGGACTTCAATTACGTATGAACAGATTAGCGTTCTTTACTCAAGGCCGAATGTGATTCAGCCTATTCTGCAATATCGTCCCCAGGACCGAGGCTTTTTTATTGGGCTCTCTGAGCCGGCGGATACGGGAGAATGGCAAAAACAATTGCGGGCATTGCCGGGAGATATTATCGGACGAGATCGCCTCACTCCGGCTAAAGCGCAGATGTTTTTAGCCGACGGCACGCTTGTGGAGGTCCACGGTCTTCCCTTGCGATGGCAACGAGCCTATGTGTGGCTCAGCTCCCTCTCTAGATACAACGGAGAAATGAGTCCCTCACTTCGATATTGGTCAGCGGCCACGCGACAGCTGCAATCCTTGGTCATCCGAGGGGCCGTTCTTCCTAAGTTGAATACCGCGGGGAATCCCTGGCGTGCGCAGTGGGGCGCTTCTTTGACGGGGCCTCACGATCGTCAAATCATTCAGGCCTTAGAAGCGGCTATGCCTCCCGTCTGTTCTGCCTTTCCCACTTCGGATCAGTATGAATTTACGAAAGGGACACTCTTAGGTAATTTTGACACCTATGTACTTGAAGGCGATGATCCGCTTCCGCCTAGTTCCCAGGAAGTCCTTCACGCTTTTTTAGAAGATGGAATTGATTTTCTCATTCGTTACGTCGCAGGAGGTATTCGCCCTGGAGAAGATCCTCGGCTAGCGATGCTTCACCGTTTACGAGGACATAAGCGAGATCGCCTTCCCTGGGACGAACGCCTCATGGTGGCTTTGTCTCATCCGATGAATGAGTTCCCCAATATTGGTATTACCGAACGTACGCTCGGCGACCAGTTAGATCAGTGGAGCGAGGGCGCTAGGCCCCAATGGATTCGCCCCAGTTTTCACTTGGAATCCCCGCCCGTTCCCAAGGGTCAACAAACCGTTCAAGAAGCCGATCGTCTCAGTGAAGATGGGTGGATTTTACGTGCGGGTCTCGAAACAGAACAAGGAACACACATTTCGGTAGAAGAACTATGGCAGGTCTCGAGCGATCCTCGTGTGGTTCAAGCTCGTCAACTCTTGCTTCGAGGTATTGCACGGGCGACCCCTTTCTTTAAGCCCCTTCATAAAATGTTAGCGGGGCAAAAACCTGAAAATCTAACCCTACTTCCCGCAGAAGCTTGGGAGTTTATTACCCAAGGCGCCTCGTCTTTTAAAGAAGCAGGGTTCATAATCCATATTCCTGAGGCGATGGCGGAATTTGGAGGCGCTCGTCGGCTGCGGGCAAAAGTGAGATTGGGAGCTCGCACTCTCGCGGCCTCGGCTCCTACCATTCAGGCTGGCATTGAAGGCAGTGTCTCGGCGGATTGGAGTTTAATGTTGGGAAACGATGCCTTGAGCATGGAAGACTTCTCACAAATGGCCAGCTTGAAGCATCCTTTGGTCGCGTGGAAAGGGAAATGGGTCGCCATCGACCCTGAAACCATGAAGCAGATCATGGCCATTATTACAGCGAGTCGAGGCACGGGTTTTGAATCTATGACCAAAGGCGAGGCGATCGCCGCTGCTCTTACGGGTACCGCACGCATCCCAGGAGTGAGTGAAACCATTGAAGTGGAAGTGGCCGGAGATTTTGGCGACGCACTTCAGCAATTACATCAGTTACCCGATCGTCCTATCCAACAACCGGAAAACTTTAAGGGCGCCCTACGCCCCTACCAACTTCGAGGATTGGCCTGGCTAGACGGCCTCGATCGTCTCAGTTTAGGAGGCATTCTTGCCGACGACATGGGCCTAGGTAAGACCATTCAGGTCTTGGCACTCTTGCTTCATCGCCAATTGCGATCGCCCAAAGACGGCCCCCCCACTCTTTTGGTATGCCCCACCTCATTATTGGGAAATTGGGAACGCGAGGTAAAGAAATTTTCGCCATCCATTCCTGTTTTTGTTCACCATGGCAACAATCGTGAAGAGCTCCCTAGTAAATTTAAACCCCATACTTTGGTTATTACAACGTATGGAGTAATTCGACGAGAAGAAGAGATGTTTAGTGACCGCCATTGGTCCATGATTGTCATTGACGAAGCTCAAGCCATTAAAAATTCCACCAGTGCTCAGGCCAAAGCAGTTCGGAATCTCCGCGGGGGATTCAAGCTCGCCCTCACAGGGACACCCATTGAAAATCGGTTGACTGAACTATGGTCGATCATGACCTCGGTTCTGCCGGGTTACCTCAGCAGCGAGACGAATTTTAAAGATCGTTTTTCAACGCCCATTGAAAAATATCGCGATCCTGAAGCAGCAGAAGAACTGCGGCAGCGCATTGGACCGTTTATCTTACGTCGTCTAAAAACCGATCGAAACATTATTCAAGACCTACCCGAAAAAAATGAAATGAAAGTCTATACCAGCCTGAGCAAAGAACAGGCACTCCTTTATCAAGCCCGCGTCGAGCAAATGGAGAAAGATCTCGAAAAATCGACCGGTATTGAACGACGAGGAAAAATTCTTGCTCTGCTCACTCACTTAAAACAAATTTGTAATCATCCGGCTCACTTTTTACGCTCCGGGGGTCCCTACCGAGGACGAAGCGGCAAGTTGGACCGCCTCACAGAGATGTTGGAGGAAGTGATCGAAGGAGGGGAAAAAGCCATCATCTTTACTCAATTCAGAGAGATGGGCGATCGGCTTCAAGAACACTTGACGCCCCTCTTAGGATTCCAGCCTCCCTTTTTACACGGAGGATCCTCGAGAGAGCAGCGCGATGAAATGGTTCGTTCGTTTCAAGAAGATCCTTTTGGGTCCAAAGTGATGTTGTTGTCTTTGAAAGCCGGGGGGGTCGGACTCAATCTGACCGCAGCCACCCACGTCTTTCATTTTGATCGTTGGTGGAATCCCGCTGTCGAAGATCAAGCGACCGATCGTGCCTATCGCATCGGTCAAACCAAAAATGTTCAGGTACATAAGCTGATTACCATTGGAACCCTAGAAGAAAAAGTGGATGCTATGTTGGAATCCAAGCGAGATCTCGCGGATCGCGTGGTGGGAACCGGCGAGGGATGGCTTACTGAATTAGATGATGATGCCTTACGACGCCTCGTGGCTTTGGATTCAGATCCCAATACGATGGAAACCGAAGGCCCCGCGCTCTCTATGGCGGAAGCCCAGCGTCTCATTGCTTCCGCACCGACAGTAACCGATGAAAATCTCGAGGAGACTTCATGATTTCCCTCGAACGTTTTGGTTCTACTTGGTGGGGTCGCTTATGGACACGAGCGCTAGAAGAGTTGAGCGATGACTTTGAAAATCGCCTCCCCCGAGGAAAAAAATATGCGGAGGAAGGCGCCGTATCTCATTTCCAAGTGCGCCCAGGTCAAATTGAAGCACGGGTGCACGGACGAAAAACCTATACCGTAACGTTGGCGTTGCCTGCTTTAAGCGAACAGCAGTGGCAGCGAGCGCTTGAGCTATTAGCCAAAGAAAGTCGCTTTGTGGCCTCGTTGCTGGCTGGAGAGATGCCCGAAGGGCTAGACGAAACTTTCCGAGAAGCGGGGGCAAGCCTTTATCCTCGTGTCCCTAAGGAGTTACAGACCCACTGTGATTGTCCCGATCTCGCTAATCCCTGTAAGCATGTCGCTGCGGTCTGTTATGTGATGGCCGAAGCGCTCGATCGAGACCCTTGGCTACTTTTCGATCTTCGTGGAAAAACTAAAAATGAAGTTCATACGGCACTTCAAGCTGCCGTGGACTCCGCTGCTATTGAGCCTTCGAAGCGCCGGGGTCGGCCGAAAAAAAATGACTTACCTCTCGAAGAAAAATTAGCGAGTCAAGCTCCATTGACGACCGCTTGGCAGGCGATGAGTGCCGATCGGTTTGTTGATTTTCCAGCCCCGCTACCCACCGTCAGTATTCCCCGAAGTATCCCCAAAGATCCGAGTGTATTTTCCCAATTAGGCCCCTTACCGCATGCTCGTATCGAAGCGTCTCTCTCCCTAGCCGCCCTAATGCATCGAACGGCTGAATGGATTCAGCAAGGGATTGTTTCGGGCCGCTCGGATGAAAACTTTGAAGCGAATGGGTCAGGAGAAAGTGAGAAGATCGTGAAAGAAGCCTCACCCTTTGATAGTCCCACCTCTATTATTCGTGCCGGCAATCAAAGACCCTGGCGTGGGAAGCGTCGACGTTGGCGAAAAACATAACTTAAGGAGTCCTCTATGAAAAACATCACGACCCCCAACGCTCCAGCAGCGATTGGTCCTTACTCCCAAGCGATTGTGACCGGCTCGCTGCTCTTTACGTCGGGGCAAATTGCTCTCGTCCCAGCGACCGGAGATTTCTTGAGTGGTGATATCACTGAACAAACTCAACAAGTTCTAAAAAACCTCGATGCCCTCCTTAAAGAAGTTGGGTCTTCTTGGGATCGTGTGATTAAAGTTAATGTTTTATTAATTGATATGAAGGACTACGCTACTTTTAACCATCTTTACGAACAGCATCTCCAGGGTGCACGACCAGCCCGAACGACCTATGCTGCTGCAGCCCTCCCCAAGGGAGCTCGCGTAGAAATTGATCTTGTAGCCGAAGTGTAATCCTCTTAATATCTTCCGCATCAGTCTTCCTCGGTTTCGCCAATATCATCATCCACCTTGCTCCATCGGGCCTCTGCGTGGAATGAATCGTCTTTGAGTTTTTCTAGAAAATGGATCATGCGTTTTCCCCATGGCGATTGGGATGAAATCCCTGCCGGAATGAAGGCCACAAGATCTTTGGGTACCTCTTCTAAGCAGAGTTGAGTCAGCGTTAAAGATTGCCTAAAATTTTCTCCTACGGGTAAAAGATTTACCGACAGGGTTTCTAAATGAGCGCATAATTCCTCGTCATCAGTTTGCTCTGCGGCATGCTGGATCGCTTCGGACGCTTTGATCCGTGCCTTCATTAATTTCAAGTGGAGAGCGGTCAGTATTTTCATTGAAGGCTTGTGTCGTAAGGCCTCATCCGTATCTTCTAGCAGTGGATGAAGCTTCTTAAATAAAATCGAGAGCGCTTGTTCGGCGGGGAGCATATGGTCGTAGCGGTTGTTGGCGGGCTTCATTTCTCACCGTACTGAATTAGGTTTTTGACGAGCCCCGTTGGTGCAATATCGCTGAGACGCAATCGTCCTTTCTCATCTTCCCATTGATAGATAATGGAGCGAGGTACAGAGTCATTTAGGGCTTCGCTGCTTTTTAGTTTGGGCCTAAAGAGCCCAGCGCCTTCTTGTTTGAGTTGTGCAATGACGCCTCGCGTAGGTTCAACAACATCAAAATCTGTTTCCTGATATCGCCTAAGCACCTCAGGGACGTATCGACGAGTCTCCTGAAAAGGAGGAATCCCTCGATATTTCTCTACCGCCCCCTCGCCGGCATTGTAAGCAGCAATAGCTTTGGTCAGATCTTGATCAAAATGATCTAAAAGCCAACGAAGATAAGCGGTACCTCCTCGGATATTTTCTGAAGGATCAAAGACATCAATCACATCGAAACGTTCAGCAGTCTTGGGCATAAGTTGCATTAATCCTCCCGCTCCTTTGTGAGATCGGGCATGGACAGTAAATCCACTTTCCACCTCGATAACGGATTGAATTAACTTTGGGTCCACCTGATAATGAGCGGCCCAGTATTTGATAAGACCCCGAACTTCCGAACTTTGAATAATGCGCTGAAGTCGCGCTGGGGCAACGCCTCGAAAGATACCTACGCGGACTCGAATTAATCGATAGCCTCGCTTGGACATGACGTGGGGAGGAAGATTATTTTCTAACCATTGTCCCTCAACACTTCGATATTGGTAGAGATAAACCGGTGAGGACGAACGACTCTGCGTTACCGAAGATCCGAAACAGAACGCGAACGCAAACAGGAATGGCACCAGGGCTTTATGCATAGAATCAGTTTACGTGCGTCCTTCGATTTAAAGAGAGGACAAGAAAGTCTCGACCGTCTCCCATTCTCGAACTACAGGGAAAGGAGGAAGTGATGCACGAACGATTCGGGCATAGGACTTTCCTTTCGGATCTTCATGGGGCATGAGAATACGCGGGTCCATAATGGCTACGACGCCACGATCTTTCTGAGTTCGAATGAGTCGCCCCATACCTTGCTTTAGTTTTAACGCCATGAGAGGAACTTGGAGCTGGGTGAATCCCGCGAGGGTATCCTCCTCGTTTAATCGGGCCATACGAGCTTGCAGAATTGGGTCGTCAGGGGGAGCAAAAGGAAGGGCCATGACCACGACCAAGACCAAGGAGTCACCCGGAAGATCCACGCCCTGCCAAAAAGATGCCAATCCCAAAAGTACGGCTTGAGGAGTCGTACGAAATTCTTCCAAGAGCCCTTGGCGGTTCTGATGCTGCCCCTGAATAAAAAATGTCAGAGCAGGAAGCGCAACTTGTAACCGAGGGGAGAAGTACTCGAGCATTTTGCGACTTGTGAAAAGAATCATGGCTCTGCCACGACTCGCACGACAGAGCCGTTCGATCGAGTTTTGACAATGGGTTAGCCAAATCTCTTCCCCTACTTGAGTCGCGCTAGCGCGACGCTCGGGGATCCCCGGGGGAACAAAAATAAGTCCCTGATTCTGAAAATCAAAAGGACTTTCAACGCTCTCCGATGCTTCACATTCCCGACGCGATAATCCTAAAGTGATTTGGAGGTGATCAAAACTCGAATCGCCTCTGAGGGTCGCAGAGGTCAAAACTACCGTTTCAAAACCTTGTCGTAACAATCGATCAAAAAAATCTCCAACATTGACAGGATTAGATTGAAACCGAACAAATGTCTTGGACTCACGATGAAGGGTAGAGACCCATCCTTCTGGGCTCATCAAACACTGATCCAGACACTGCGAAGCGTACTGGATACGGTCCATCAATTTTTCCCATCCCAGTTCTTTTTCTTTTTGCATGGAAAGACGTTGGCATTCATGCCTCATGGCGTCCATGCAGGTTTGCCATGCCTGAAGATGGAGGGTTAAAGAATTCACATCCATGGCTTCGTCACCGAGTGCGTAGACCTTTGGCATACTGGGTACGGATTCTTGAAGATCCGCCCAAGCCTTACGAAGCGCAGGAAGATAAAGAGGGATTTGACTAGGATCTTTGAGGTGCTTAGCGGCTTCTTCGAGGTCGCTGATCAACAGATTCATACTGCGCGTACTCCATGACCACGCACAGGAGTCGGTGATCTGATCAGTCAATTCATGGGCTTCATCCAAAATTAAAATGGGCGCATCGGGAATCACTTGACCGAAATCGGATTCTCTCAATTGACGGTCAGCTAACAACAGAGCGTGGTTAACAATAATGACATCTGCCTGGCTTGCTTGTTGTTTGAGTTGAGTAAGAAAACACGATTCATATTGAGCGCATTTTCGACCGGTACATCGCTCGGAGCGAGCATTCATGAGTTCCCATAAGGGTGAATCATCACTTTTTCCTAATTCGTCACCATCCCCCTGAGAGGTTTGAGTCATCCAGCGACCCATCTTAAGCCATAATTTCTGGTCAGGAATCGTGAAAGTATCAGGTGGACTTTGTTGAAGCTCCTCCCATGCTTTTTTGCAAACGTAGTTACCCCGTCCCTTGACCACCACTCCTTTGATGGGCCTTTCGAGAATATTGGCCGCACGAGGCAGGTCTTCATCCATCAATTGCTGCTGAAGATTTTTTGTCCGCGTAGAAACCACGATGGGTCTTTTCTTGCCGGCCAAAGCACTCAATAAATAAGCTAGGCTTTTACCCACCCCGGTTCCTGCTTCAAGAACTTGAACGACCGCAGGCGATACTGAACCGGCTCCATTCTCAAGCCACTGGATTCGTCGTTGGGATCCCTCTTCAATCGCATCATAAAGAATCTCTGCCATCCGTCTCTGGCCTGGGCGTACCTCAGCCCCTGGGAAAAACTTGAAGAGGGCCCCGTTTTGCTCATCAAAATAGGAATCCATCGGATGGGTCATGCGTAGATCTCGCAAAATGAAGACTAAACAGATAAAAAAGCCTCACCGGGAGCAAGGCATTAGAGAATAGCCTAATGTGGAACACTAAAAATCCCCCCCTATTTCTCCCGACCGAGGGTGAATATAAAATTTTACGCGCCTTGTGGAAACGAGGTCCGAGTACGGTGAGTGAGATTCAAACCCTTTGTTCAGAAGAACACCCCATGGGCTATACCACTGCCTTAAAGTTCCTGCAGATTTTATTGGCGAAGAAGGCCGTGATCAGAGAGCGTCGTGGCCGTCGTGATATCTATCAAGTTGCGGTGAAATACGAAGAAGTAAATCGGATACTATCGCTGAAGCATTTAGCTCTACTGTATGACGGGGTAGCCATGGAATGGGTTCGATCAGCCCTAAAATACAAATGGATCAAAACGAAGGATCTACAGCGACTCATCAAGCCAAGAAAAAAAGTTAAAAAAAGAAAGAAGTGATCCAGGCGATCTTACCGGTCTCCCTGCTTGCTTCTTTCCATTACGTTCTACATGTTTCTTCGATACTGGCCGCCTACTTCGTAAAGGGCTTGGCTAATCTGGCCCAAACTACATACCTTGACCGCCTCCAACAGACCCTCAAAGATATTATCGTGTCGGCGGGCCCTCTCTTTAAGTTGAGCTAAGGCTTGAGGAGCACGGTCCTGATTGCGTCGATGAAAAGCCTCAAGATTAGCGATCTGCCTTTCTTTCTCTTCTTCAGTGCTTCGGATCAGTTCAATCGAACTCAACTCGGGGGGTTGAGGGTTCAGGAACGTATTTACGCCGATAATCGGCAGTTCGCCACTATGCTTTAAGTGCTCATAAAGCATCGACTCTTCTTGAATTTTGCCTCGTTGATACATGGTTTCCATGGCGCCGAGAACTCCCCCGCGATCGTTAAGTCTTTGAAATTCACTTAGGATCGCCTCTTCGACTAATTCCGTGAGTGTCTCAATAATAAAAGAACCCTGAAGAGAGTTCTCGTTTTTGGCAAGTCCTAATTCGCGGTTAATAATGTGCTGGATCGCTAAAGCGCGACGGACGCTTTCTTCGGTCGGCGTGGTAATGGCTTCATCATAAGCATTTGTATGAAGACTATTGCAATTATCGTAAATGGCATACAGAGCCTGAAGCGTGGTTCGGATATCGTTAAAATCAATTTCTTGAGCATGAAGTGATCGACCGGAAGTCTGAATATGGTATTTCAACTTTTGACTTCGCTCATTGGCATGATAGCGACGCTTCAGGGCGACCGCCCAGATCCGTCTGGCCACGCGGCCGATGACGGAATATTCAGGATCCATCCCGTTGCTAAAAAAGAAACTTAGATTCTGAGCGAAGTCGTCGATGGCCATGCCCCGACTCAAATAATATTCAACATAAGTGAACCCATTGGCCAGAGTGAAAGCTACTTGGGTTATGGGATTGGCCCCTGCTTCGGCAATGTGATAGCCCGAAATGGAAACACTGTAGAAGTTTTTTACATGATGATGGACAAAGCTGCTTTGCACATCTCCCATAACTTTCAAACTAAATTCGGTAGAAAAGATACAGGTATTCTGTGCTTGATCTTCTTTTAAAATATCTGCCTGAACGGTACCGCGAACCGTGGCGAGCGCCTCCGCCTTGAGTTTTTGATAAACGTCCGGGGGTAATAGTTCATCCGCACTTGCGCCAAGAAGGGCGAGGCCTAACCCATTATGCCCTTGGGGTAAATTACCGTGATAGCTGGGGAGTGGGATCCCTTTGGCTTGATACATGGCTTGAATTTTATTTTGGGCCTCGGCTAGTTGACCTTGGTCCTTCAGCCATTGCTCTGCTCGCTGGTCAATCGCCGCATTCAAAAAGAAAGCTAGGACCGTGGGGGCCGGCCCATTGATGGTCATCGAAACCGAGGTTTGTGAAGAAAGAAGATTAAAGCCTGAGTAAAGTTTTTTAGCGTCGTCAATCGTAGCAATACTAACCCCGGCGTTACCTACTTTCCCGTAAACATCGGGGCGACGTCCGGGATCCTCTCCATACAGAGTGACGCTGTCGAAGGCCGTGGAAAGGCGAACCGCGGGTTGATCTTGACTCACATAATGGAAACGACGATTGGTTCGCTCAGGGCTCCCTTCTCCTGCGAACATGCGCGTAGGATCTTCTCCTTCGCGTTTAAATTCAAACACGCCCGCGGTGTAGGGGAATACCCCCGGCATGTTTTCAAGCAATTGCCATTGGAGTTGGTCTCCCCAACTTTTATAGGTAGGTAAACTGACCTTTGGAATAGGGGTTCCACTCAGTGAGTTCGTAAAGTTCGGCCGCCTAATTTCTTTTCCGCGAACGACATAAACACTCTCGGCCGCCTCGTATTGCTGCTGTACTTTTGTCCAAGATTGGATAAGTTGCAGACAGTGTGGATCAAGAGCTTGAAGTCGACTTTGATACCGTTGTCGTAATAAAAGAATCGTAGAATCTCCACCTCTTAATAAGTGATCCACAGGATAAAGTTGTCCAGGAGGTAATGCAGTGTCACCACACTCGTGAAGACTGATCCATAGTCCATAGGCAATGTCTGCTTCATTTGCTTGTGCCCGTGCCCATGCTTTATAGCTCTGAACGCATTCGGCAATTTCTCCCAAATAACGATTTCGATCCGAAGGAATCATTTGAAACTGTGCACCCTCTTTGGCTCTGGGTTGGAAAGTAGACAACCAGTCTTGTTGAGTTTTATTTTTCAAGACTTCAATGAGATGGGCGTATAAATGGTCCGTTCCCGGGTCATTAAAAAGGGAAGCCGTAGTCGAAAAAACCGGCATAGATTCAAGGGATTCCGAAAAAGCCTTACGCCCTCGCTGGACTTGTTTTTTGACATCACGTAGGGCATCTAATGAGCCTCGTTTGTCGGATTTATTAATCACGACTACGTCGGCAAAATCGAGCATATCAATTTTCTCTAACTGTGAGGCTGCACCAAATTCAGGCGTCATGACATATAAACTCACGTCCACCAGATCCGTAATCTCACTATCGCTTTGGCCAATACCCGCAGTCTCGACAATAATGAGATCAAAAGACCGATCTTGCAGATGAGCAAGAGCATTGGTAAGGGCCAAACTGGTAGCACGATGCGCAGCTTCCCGCGTCGCTAAACTTCTCATATATACGCGATCTCTTAATTCGGGGTGATAAAGAGAATTCATACGAATACGATCGCCGAGCAGGGCTCCCCCTGTTTTTCTTTTCGTGGGGTCTACGCTCAAAACCGCGACACGTTTTTGGCGAAAGTCGAACAAAAATCGCCTCAATAGCTCATCCGTCAGTGAACTTTTACCCGCGCCCCCCGTCCCAGTTATTCCGAGGATAGGCGTGGTCTTTTTTGTCCCGGGAGTGGGAGCTTGGCCCGCTTCCACTTGGGTAATCGTTCGAGCTAGGAGATCTGGGTGTGCGAAGGTCTGAACATCAAAATCGCACTGTCGTACTATTTCATTGATCATCCCCTGCAGACCCATTTCGCGACCATCATCGGGACTAAATATTCGTGTAATGCCGTAATGATGAAGCTCTTCTATTTCTTCAGGGACAATCACACCCCCACCACCCCCAAAGACCTTAATGTGGGGTGCACCCTTCTCTTTTAAGAGGTCCAACATGTACTTAAAATATTCTAGGTGACCGCCTTGGTAACTAGAAATAGCGATACCTTGAACGTCTTCTTGAAGTGCCGTTATCACGACATCATGCACCGATCGGTTGTGCCCGAGATGAATCACCTCACAGCCCGTGGCTTGAAGCATTCTCCGCATAATATTGATGCTGGCATCATGCCCATCGAATAAACTAGCAGCCGTCACCAAGCGTATTTTGTGTTGGGGGCTATAGATAGACTCATCCCACTTGGGGCGAGACAAAGCTGGTTTTGTAAGATTCATGAAAACCTTATATTCTCTAGGGTTTTATTTATTTTACCCCTTAATGCACCCCTTTCTTTCCTTAAACTGTTCCCCCCTCTAATCTTATAGAATGGGGTCTGATAAAAGTTAGTACCCCTCACTCAAAAACTTCGATAGGAATTCAATGCTTGGCCCATGGATGAAGATTGGTTGTTTACTTTTCGTAGCCCCGATCGTTTGGGGCCAAGATACAAAAGCTATCGAGGATAAGTGGATCAATCAGTTTCGTCGCGAAGCCAAACCCCCAACTGTTGAAGTTACCCAAAGTCTAACGGTCGATGAAATACAGCAAATCAGAATATTTAACGACATTCGAACTTCTGTTGTCTATATTGCTCCGGTGGAGACATCATCGAAAGATGAATCAACGTCCCTAGGACCCCGCACGTCCACTTCGGCCACAGGGATGGTCTGGGATCATTTTGGCCATATCGTCACCAATGCTCACGCCGTTCTAGTCAATCAAAGTGTGCGGTCCTCCGAGGGATTCATCGAAACTCAGGGACTCGCTGAAGAGGTCGAAGTCACCCTGGCCAATCAAAAGAAATACAAGGCTCGCGTGATCGGTCATTCGTTCGCTTACGACCTCGCTGTTCTTCAGGTTTTTGCCCCCCTTAATGAACTAAAGCCCGTTCGTTTAGCCTCTAGTAGTAATTTAAAAATTGGTCAAAAAGCCATGGTGGTGGGTAATCCGTACGGCTTAGATCATACGTTATCGGTTGGCGTCGTTTCGGCACTTAAGCGAGAGGTGATCAATGTCATCTCTCCCCAAATTGGCGGAGTAACAATCCGCGATGCAATTCAGGTTGATGCAACCATCAATCCTGGAAATAGTGGGGGCCCTCTTTTGGATAGTCAAGGGCGTGTGATTGGCATGACGACCGAAGTAGTTACGAAAGCCGATGGCCTAAGCAATGCCCGAATCGCTTTTGCGATTTCTACCGAAACAATGATCAGCGTTATTCCGGAACTCATTGCTCAAGGGCGACTCAGGCTTCCCCAATTAGGTTTTATCTCCGCCACGGATTTAACCCAAAAGTCCTTAGGCCTCCAAGGCCAAGGAGCCTTAGTCGAATCAGTCTTGGATAACAGTCCAGCTCAGCTCGGAGGCCTCAAGGGAACCCGAAGAGATCTGGCCGGCAATCCTTCGATGGTTGGAGACTTGATTGTCGACTTCGAAGGACGGCCCGTCTTGAGTGCGGGGCAGCTTTTAGGTTATTTAGAACAAAATAGAAATCGAAACAACTACCGCTTGATCGTTAAGCGCGGCGAAGAAATGATCAATCTTACTATCTCGATAAAGAAATCTAAGCCCTAGTAACGAATACCTACCCCAAAAGTCCACAAGCGATTAAATTCTTGTCCGGTCCCCTGAGTATTTAAGAGATCTACCAAAGATTGCGTTGAGTTTACTACAACCGGTTTATTCGCATTCAGGGGCTGCTGCCAACTAGCAGTGATATAAGCATCCACAGGCACAAAAGGAATTCTATAACGCGCACCCACCCGCATCCATGTCCGTCCAATAGTTTTAGAGTTCGAGACCTTATCTAAAATAACTTCATACGATTGAAAACGCTGAATGAGGCCAAACTCGCCACCAACCCCAATAAAAGGGGCCCAAATAATCGCATTCAGCCCTACGCCCACCCCTTGTTGTTTTACGGCACTCGTTAAATTTATTTGAGTCTGTGAAACGGGAAGACCGGTTATGGGAAGCTGAGCAATCGTTCCCTCGTTTTTGAAATCACTATATTCCAAACTTCCATCAAGACTAAAAAGCCCTGCATCAAAAATTGCCTTGCTTCCTGTAACGATATATCCTTTACCCGTATCAAACTCTCCCCCCTGAAGAGCGGTTGTGCCCGTCAATAAGGTGTTAGGTAAATTACTGCTTTTGGGAGAGGGAATCTCTAGACGGATGTCCCACTGAGCAGAGAGCGGAAGTACCACGATCATAGACACCAGGACGCATCGAAATCTTCTTTGTTTCACAAGTTCCTCCACTTAATAGAACAACCAAGCGATGGTTTTTGGTCTGTTGAAATTGGCTGATGATTTAGGATACCCTCAATGGCTTTTCTCAAATCCTGACTTGTTACGAGCTGCGGATCTTTCCATGAATCATCCAGTCTTCCTCGGTATACCAAACGGTGATGGGTGTTAAAAAGAAAAAAGTCTGGAGTACATTCTGCACCTAAACTGCGAGCCAAATCTTGTGATTGATCCCAGAGGTAAGGAAAAGCATAATCCTTATGTTGTGAGCGCTGGACCATAGCCTCAAAACTATCCTCGGGGTAGGCATCAGGATCGTTAGCATTAATTCCAATCACCTGAATGCGGCCGCGGTAATCCCGAGTGAGTTGATCGATGCGGTCTTCCACGGCGTGAACGTATGGGCAATGATTGCACAAGATTGCTAAAACCGTAGGGGTGCCTTGGAGATCAGCATTTGACCAATACTGGCCCTGGGCTGAGGGCAGGGAGAAAGCAGGCATGTCCAGCCCCAAAGGGGTCATTTTAGAGAAGGTTAATCCCATATTTTCAACAGATACCCCTCTGCAAGATTACCGCGATTCTTAAGTCGCCTCATGAACGTAACCAATTGTTACAATTGCAGATGCTCTTAACTCAATAATTAAATATAAATTCCAGGGCAGAACCGGACTCTATTGGTAAATCGACTGCTTATTAATTGCGCCAAGATCAACGTTTACAATAGAACATGATCTACATATTAACGATCGAGATGATATCAATCGCTTCCGAATGCGAGGAGACGTTATTCAATCTGGGTGCCCAATCTCTTGTTTTCGAAGCTGAAAGTTCTTTGATGAAGGCCTATTTCTCATATCCACCCAATCTCGAAGTTTTAAAAAAGAAGATCCAAGTGGAGATTTTGTCTATCGAAACGATTAGAGAAGAGGATTGGTTAAAGCATAATCGCGACAGTTTTCAGCCCATTCTCATTGGCCAGCACTTTAGAGTTCTTCCTACATGGAAGGACGGTGAGACCGAGGATCAACGATGGAACATTCGACTGAACCCCGGACTTGCTTTTGGTACCGGAGGACACGAAACCACCAGACTCTGCGCTCATTTTTTGGAAAAGATTACACAAGAATTCAAGATCGACTCGGTCTTAGATGTAGGATGTGGGACCGGACTCCTAGCGCTAATATCTTCATTATTAGGCGTTCCGAAGGTCGTTGCCATGGATCATGATCCTAATTGCGAGAATTGCATCCGTGAGCTTCTAGAAGATAATCAACATTTGAATCCAAAACCGGACTTCCGATATTTTATTGGTAGCCTAGATGATCCTAGAATAGGGGAAGGGTATGACTGCATTGTCGCCAATATTCTGCTCGAAACCATTAATGAACTATTGCCCGATTTGGTTCGCCATCTCAATCCCGGCGGCCACCTTATTGTCTCCGGCATTCCTTCGTCGCGAACTGACGAAGCTGCTATTGACCTTACGCTTCACGGACTGCAACTTCAATCAATTCTAACCGAAGGAAGTTGGGTTGCTCTCCACGCACGGCTACACTAATGACAATGTCTTCTCCCATTGCAGTCTTCGATAGCGGTATTGGTGGGCTCACTGTTGTACAAGCACTTCGTCAACAAATGCCCGAGGAAACTATCGTGTACCTAGGGGACACGGCCCGAGTTCCCTACGGAACGAAAAGTGCAAGCACCATCCAGCGCTACGCAATCCAAGCGGCGGAAAAATTAGCATCGTATAAACCTAAACTTTTAATCATTGCTTGTAATACAGCCTCTGCCTATGGTCTAGAAATCTTAAAACGCCGATGGAGTATCCCGGTTTTAGGGGTTATTGAAGCAAGTGCGAGATTGGCTTTAACCCACAGTCATTCGATCGCGGTTCTCGCTACTCGTGCCACCGTCGCGAGCGACATTTATCCTCAGACGCTCAAAGCGATGAATACCGCTGTCTCCGTTCATAGTATGGCAGCCCCCCTACTTGTATCTTTAGCCGAAGAAGGATGGTGGGATAATTCCATCACAGAAGATATTTGTCGTTACTACTTAGCAGATCTACCCGCCTCTGTGAATACCGTCATATTAGGCTGCACACATTTCCCCGTCTTTCTCCCGATACTAGAACGCATCAGACCGGACCTTAAATGGATCGATAGCGGTACACCCCTTGCCAAAGAAGTTCGAAAGCTTCTCAGTAATACAACAAGGTCCCAGGCCCCCACTTCTCATCCCACCTTAAGACTTCTGGTTACAGATGAAAGCACGAAACTTCACGAACTAGCCTCTAGGTTTTTAGGCGAATCAGCCCCCCCTATTGAATTAATAAATATTTAGTCCATGAAGATACGCGGATGAAGCTAGCAATTAAATAATTTAATGCGCATGGGATAATGAAAGGTTCGGAGCGCAGCCATGGATAGCATACATATTAAAGGCGCACGGGAGCACAATCTCAAAAATATTGATGTCGCTATTCCTCGAAATCAATTAGTCGTCATTACCGGTCTTTCGGGGTCAGGGAAAAGTAGCCTCGCCTTTGATACGTTGTATGCGGAAGGTCAAAGGCGTTATGTGGAGAGTCTGTCAGCCTATGCCCGACAATTTCTCGATCAAATGGAAAAGCCCGACGTCGATTCAATCGAAGGACTTTCACCCGCAATCTCCATAGAGCAAAAGACGACGGGACGCAATCCTCGTTCGACCGTGGCGACCGTTACAGAAATTTATGATTACCTTCGTTTACTCTTCGCGAGGACGGGTAAGCCGATATGTTTGGAATGTCGAAAGCCCATTACTCATCAAACCATTCAGGAGATGGCCGATCAGATATTGAAAAAGCCCAAGGGCACCAAATTACAAATTCTAGCCCCCGTCATTCGAAGTCGAAAAGGGGAATATAAAAAGATGCTCCAAGATTTTGTTGCTCGAGGATTTATTCGAGCTCGAGTCAATGGAGTCATGATTGATCTTTCGGAAGCAATCCCCGAATTGAACAAGCAAAAGAAACATACGATTGAAGTTGTAATTGATCGTCTAAAGGTTTCGGATGATTTAAGTTCGCGACTCGCAGACAGCCTTGAGATCGCATGTAATTTAGCTGAAGGCAACGCCCTTTTAGATATTGACGGCGAAGAGCAACTCTTGTCTAGAAAGTTGGTCTGTAACAATGACCATTGTGATCGATTTGGACTCGGTCTGCCGGATTTAGAACCTCGATCTTTTTCCTTCAACTCTCCTTTTGGAGCCTGTCCCGAGTGCGATGGGCTCGGGTTCAAACAACAGTTCGCTGAAGAACTCATTATCCCTAATCCTGAATTGAGTATTCACCAAGGCGCCATTCAGGCTCCCGGATGGAAAACGCTCAATGACGATAGCTGGCGCTATAGTTTTCTTAAACAACTCAGTAAGAAGCTCTCTTTTTCCTTAGACACCCCCTGGAAAGCTTTACCTAAAGAAGCGCGATCGATGCTTTTGCACGGGGGAAGCGCCACCATTCGCTATAACTTCGATGGCATCATTGATCGGTTAGATCAAAAATATGCCGAGACCCAAAATGAAGATTTCAAGGAAGAACTCGAAAGTTTTATGCGAACAATTACCTGCGAAGTCTGCCAAGGTCAACGACTGAAGCCCGAAAGTCTCTCGGTATACGTAGGCGGTAAACACATTTCCAATATTACAGCTCTCAGTGTTCGTGAGGCTCGCATATGGTTTGAAAAGCTAAATTTGACCGGCAAAGATAAAATCATAGCGGAAAAACTACTAAAAGAAATTCGTGAACGACTGGGATTTCTCGATGACGTAGGGCTTAATTATTTAACCCTAAACCGAAGTGCCGCCACTTTGTCTGGAGGGGAGGGCCAACGGATTCGACTGGCTTCTCAAATTGGTTCAAAACTCATGGGAGTCCTTTATGTGCTTGATGAGCCCTCCATTGGTCTTCACCAACGCGATAATCACAAGTTACTCAATACCCTGAAAGAAATTCGCGATCTAGGGAATTCTGTTTTAGTGGTCGAACATGATCTTGAAACTATTTTGGCGGCTGATCATGTGATTGATATGGGTCTCGGAGCAGGCGAGCACGGAGGAACTATTGTTGCGCAGGGAACCCCGAAACAAATAGCTCGCTCTCCACGATCGATTACCGGCCACTTCCTCTCAGGCCGAGAGCGTATTGAAGTAGCTAAAAAAATAAGGCCTCGAAATCGAGGCCATATTACGATTGTGGGTGCCGCTGAAAATAATCTAAAAAATATTGATGTATCGTTTCCTTTGGGTGTCTTGACCTGCGTCACTGGCGTGAGTGGATCGGGGAAATCAACCCTCGTAAACGAGATACTTCACAAAGCCATTGCCAATCGACTGCACCAAGGTACCTACGTCGTTGGCCAACATAAAAAAATCCAAGGATTAGAGGCTATCGATAAAATTATTAACATCGACCAAGCGCCTATTGGTCGTACACCCCGATCCAACCCTGCAACGTATACGGGTCTCTTCACGCCTCTCCGAGATCTTTTTGCTCAAATTCCTGAGAGTAAATCCCGAGGCTACACGGCTGGACGATTTAGTTTCAATGTTAAAGGAGGACGATGTGAAAAGTGCGAAGGGGATGGGGTCCTCAGAATTGAAATGCATTTTTTACCCGATGTGTATGTCACCTGCGAACAATGTAAGGGTAAACGATATAATCGCGAGACGCTAGAGATTCACTTCAAAGGAAAAAATATATCTGATCTTTTGGATATGACGGTTGAAGAGGCCCTCGTACATCTCCAACATATTCCCGTTTTACAAAATAAACTCACGACTCTGATGGAAGTTGGATTGGGCTATATCCGGCTTGGGCAGTCAGCCACGACCCTCAGCGGAGGTGAAGCACAACGTATCAAATTAGCAAAAGAACTCTCTAAACGCTCCACGGGGCGAACGCTCTATGTACTCGATGAACCCACGACGGGACTTCATCTCAAAGATATTCAGAAGCTCCTTCAGGTGATGAATCAGCTCGTGAATAATGGCAATACCGTGGTGGTCATTGAGCATAACTTAGATGTCATCAAAACAGCCGATTGGATCATCGATATGGGACCGGAGGGGGGCGATGGCGGCGGTATTGTAGTGGCTGAGGGTACCCCGAATGAGGTAGCCCAAAATAAAAGCTCTATCACAGGTAAGTTTCTTGCGCCTTATCTCAAAACATAAACGCGTGATGATGGGTGCCTAAGAGTTTGTCCACAAGAGATCATCATCCATTCGTGATCGTTTTTTCTCGACATAGGGTTCGAGGATCGCCCATAGTTCATCTCCGTGAGCTTTAAGAAATCTTGGGTTACGTATAGTCTTATCAAAAAGTTCACGTCGACTAGGGATCTGTTCAGCACACTGAAGAATCCATCGATTACCCATTTCCATGATGGCCCCTACGTCTCCGCTGTTACCCCAACGAACTCTTAGTTCACAAAATTGACGGGCAATTGCTTCCGCTTCTTCGCCTAAATAAGCAGCTTTCTCGACTATAGGCTCCGTGGCGGGAGATCGATAAGCGCGAATCCTTCTGAACAGAGATTCCATCTCTTGGGGAAGTTGGGCGACACGCGATTGGATGTCCAATTCGTCTTTTCGCTCTTCCACTTCGTCAGCTAACCGTCGCAGTAGAGGAAGTAAAAGAGCAGCATCTTGAGCTGCATATTTAAGCTGACTCTCACGCAAGGGTCGGAGCACCCAATTGCTATCCTGTTCTTCTTTATCCACTTCGATGCCTAGTTTGATTTTGGCAACCGCCTTGAGCCCAGGCTGAGGGTATCCCAGCGCCTTTGCCAAAAGCATCGTATCAAAAACAGAGTCGGGTACAAAATCATACAAACGCTTTAAGACAATGCCATCATTGGAGAAGTCATGGCAGATCCATGGAATATGGCGAATTGACTCAAGAGCAGATGGAATATGGTCTACCAAGGTGAGACTGTCAATAAGCCAGACTTGGTTATGCGTAGCCACTTGGAGTAAAGCGAGATTGCAATGATGCATTCCCGTCAGCGAGTTCTCTAAGTCGACCGCTAGTACATCTGCTTTCTGCCAATCAAGCATGGCACGTTGCAGGGGCTCCCATTGATCAATGAACTCACTTGGAAGTTGAAAAGGGGAATCCGTCATACTAATATTGTGCCTCAGCATTCCCCACATCCCGGATCTTAGGCATCGTTCTTGGGGGAGTTTTTTTCGTGACCATGCTTTTAATTTATGACGGAATGTGCGGTTTGTGTCATAGATCCGTCACCTTTGCTATGGACCATGATCCTAGCGGATTACTATTTTCTTTTAGTCCTTCGAGTTCAGAGTACGGCCGACATCGACTTGAAGAATTGAATCTAGGTCTTGAGCCACGATCGATTGTTCTCATCACAGAATATGACGAAGTATTACTTAAATCTGATGCAGCTCTTCGGGTCTTATCGGTTCTGGGCCCTCCTTGGTCTTGGCTTGCAAAATTAGGCCAGTGGGTCCCCAAGACCCTTAGAGATCACCTTTATGATCGTATTTCAGTCAATCGCCGCTTACTTTTTGAGCAACCCCCCTCTATTTGCCCCACCGTTCCCAGCCATCAATCTTTTCGTTATCGATTAAGGCTAGAGAAATGAAGTGCTGCGGCTCCCATGAGAGCGCAAGGAGCCGTAACGGCCCGAAGAATAGATCCACCTAGTGAAATCGGTTGCCACTGAGCCTCTAAAAGTTTCGAGATTTCTCCCGATGTAAAACCTCCTTCGGGACCACTCGTAAAAACAAAATCTTGGAGTTGGATAGGATCGTGAGGCCGTGTAGATTTTCCTTCATAGGCAACCCATCGCTGTGAGATGGGATGATCTAAGAGATAGTCCATAGGCTCAGGGAACTTGAGTTCAGGCAAGCGACTTCGGTGACTTTGTTCAGCACTCCGTTCGCAAATACGTTGCCATCGATCCATTCGCCCTTTTGTTTTGTGCTCATCGTATTCGCTTCGTTCAAAAATGATAGGCTGAATGGTTTGTACACCAAGTTCCACTAAGCCTGGAAGAACATCATCGAGTGCGCTCAGTTGTGCTAAAATGGGAATACACGCCTCGATGCGAACTGACCACTCCCGATTTTCATCGAGTGGGCGTACCAAACGGATAACCCAATCAAATCCTCGAACGCTTACTACATCCCCCGCCCAAACTTGACCTTGATGCCAAGCCAATTCAAGTGCATCTCCGGGTCGGAGGCGTAAAACTTGGGCGTGCCGTGCAGCTTCTAGGGTCAACGCGACCAAAACACCTTCGCGAAGGTCGGGAGGCGTAACGGGAAGGAAAAAGCGCGGTAAAGACATAGGCCTCTCACTATCATTGCATTTCTTGTTTATTTGTACCAAAGGAGTTTTCGCTACATGGACATTCTTTTTTCTCTAACCCAGTACGCCAGTCCCACGGTCTGGATTGTTTTCCATCTGTTTTTATTTGGAATGCTGGCCCTTGATTTAGGGATCTTTAATCGGACCGCTCATGTTCCGACCTTCAAAGAGGCGCTCGGATGGAGCGTGCTTTGGGTTGCGTTGTCACTACTTTTTAATCTCTTTGTCTGGAAAAATTATGGAGGAGATTATGGACTCGAGTTTCTAACCGCCTATCTTCTTGAAAAAAGCCTCAGCATCGATAATATCTTTGTTTTTGCCCTGATCTTTACGGCGTTTAATGTGCACATGCGAGATCGTCATCGCGTTCTCTTTTGGGGAGTAGTCGGTGCCCTTATTATGCGTGCAGCAATGATCATTGGTGGTATGAGCTTGTTAAACCGTTTTCATTGGCTACTCTATGTCTTCGGCGGCTTCTTAATTTTTACAGGGGTCAAAATGCTCCTTAAAAAAGAAGGAGAGAAGGGACCTAATTTTGAGAAGATCTCCCAATGGTTGAGTCAGGTTCTCCCCTACGATCCCGAGGGTGGGCACAAAAATTTCACTGTCCTTAAGGATGGTAAACGCTTCTTCACCCCCCTGCTTTTGGTCATCGCAACAATTGAATTTTGTGACTTAGTCTTTGCGATTGATAGCATCCCAGCCGTTTTAGCAATCTCTAAAAATCCCTTTGTGGTTTATACCTCTAATATTTTTGCCCTACTCGGTCTTCGCGCACTTTACTTCCTCATTGCCGACTCTATGGCACGCTTCCATTTTTTAGGGAGAGGGCTCGCCATTATTCTGGTCTGGATAGGAATTAAAATGTTGAGCGCCGATTTCATAAAAGGAACCCTAGGGGTTTCTAATAAGGTCCTGACCCTCACTTCGCTAGGTATGATTATTGGTGTTTTAGTTCTATCGATACTCTTAAGTCTCAGAAAGCCTCTTTCTTCAAAGTCATGACACTTGTTCGGTGGACCCAAGGCTTCCCCCCGTTCCCTCTGTTGAGGGGTTCGGTTCTCACCATCGGTAATTTTGACGGCCTCCATCTTGGCCACCAGCATATTGTCTCAGCGACGGTTGCGCGCGCTTCTGAAACAGGGTTGCCAAGCGTTGCTTTAACTTTTGATCCACACCCGAGCGCTATCCTTACGCCTTCCCATACCGCTTATCTCCTGATGACCCTTAATGAAAAAATGAACCTCCTAGATGAGCTAGGAATTAACTTCGGTTGGGCTCTAACCTTTACTCCCTCGATCGCCGAGATGTCCCCCAGCGATTTTATGAAAGCCCTAGTGACTTCATTGGTTCCTGAAAGCATACATGTAGGAGAGGGATTTCGCTTTGGTCATCGCCGAGAAGGCTCTTCTGACTTTATGGTGGCGTGGGGAAGAGATCATGGGGTTCACGTGGTGGCATACCCCCTTGAGCACTTCGGCGGAGAAGCCATTTCCTCTTCTCGGATTCGCTTATTACTGAGAGAAGGTAAGGTGACTCAAGCTTCACAATTACTAGGTCGCCCCTATTCCATCTCGGGTACCGTCATTAAAGGATACATGCGGGGACAAAGCCTCGGATTCCCCACCGCCAACCTCAAAACAGATTCTCGATTGCTCCCTCAATCCGGCGTTTACATCACTTCAGTGCACTCCTCTCTGTGGGAGGGAGCGCAACTGGGTCTCACCAACGTGGGCGTTCAACCGACCTTCCACGAGGGGAGCCTTACGGTGGAAACCCATTGTCCAGGTGGGTCGGGCGATTGGTATGGCGCCCAGTTAAAACTCGATTTTCTTCATCGTCTACGAGACGAACAAAAATTTAATTCCAGTGAAGAACTAAGACTCCAAATTAAAAAAGATATCACCCAAGGCATTCAATGGTGGACTCAGGCCGGCCACTGACTGTCTTGGGCGGTACTTTTTTTGAAGGTTCTAATCTTTTAAAGCTTCTCCGTCGCTCACGAGTCGGCCGTTGATGATGGTGCCGGTGCAACGAGTGGTCCATTCAAAGGGATCTCCCGTGAACAAGGCAAGGTCGCCATCCTTACCGACTTCAAGACTACCCACCCGTCCTTGTATTCCCAGGAGACGGGCTGCCCCCAGCGTAACTGCATAGAGGGTCTGATCGAAGGATAACCCGTTGCCTGCCGCCATGCCGGCTTCCCAAAGAACAACACGGGTTTTAGGAACATAAGCTTCATATCCACTCTGAAATATAAAAGGGATCCCTGCTTTTTGGAGCAAGGAAGGAGTCTCTAAATTCATATTTTCCATCTCTCCACGAGGATAGGTCATAAGGGGGTGAATGATGACCGATACGCCTGAGGTTTTAATTTCTTGGATTAATAAATGAGCATCGGAGGCTCCATCTAGAACCAGCTGAATATTAAATTCTTTGGCTAATCTTAAAGCTCCCATAATATCGATAGATTTTTGAGCGGTAATTAACAGGGGACGTTCTCGCCTCAGA
>AACY020557419.1_pt1 | contig 37022 bp, 30 predicted proteins | sample 267378 | NCBI WGS metagenome assembly AACY02 (sample SAMN02954345, study PRJNA13694) | marine metagenome | biome: aquatic; feature: ocean; material: water; isolation source: isolated as part of a large dataset composed predominantly from surface... | reverse complement strand
CTAAACGTAACCGTGGCCTGCACTCTGCATTCACAGTACGTAAAATCTTTAATGGCGAAGGTGTTGAGCGTGCATTCCAAACGCACAGCCCTCTGATCGCTAGCATTGAAGTTAAGCGTCGTGGCCGCGTTCGTCGTGCCAAACTGTACTACTTACGTGACCGTTCAGGTAAATCTGCACGTATCCGTGAAAAGCTGGCTACTAAGTAATAGTACCCGCTACAGAAAACAAGACGTAGTGTTCGCACAGAAAACCGCCCTAGTGGCGGTTTTTTGTTGGCTGAAGTTTGCCATTTTAGTGATTTCGCGTGCGTTTAAGGCTTTCGACAGAGAGCCACTGTGCCTTCAAGCCTTTGCCTTGTTATAAGAGCCGCTCGTCATTTGAGTTGAATAACTACACATCATTCCTCGTTTCGCGAGCACATGCTTGCCAGAACGAACAAAATCTAATATCGAAACGTTAACACGCCCTAATGCGATTGGTATAAATGCCGAATTTGTTAAATTCTTCCTTGATCTTCTGCCAATTAATAGGCATATTGGTCGCCTATTGTAATGGTGTATCATTACGATATTGCATGGTGGCCTCGGCTATTTAATTCTTCCCCCAGCGGTTTGAGATCCAGACTCCTGATAACCTGGGGATATGACTTCAGTTTTAGGTGGTAAGCATGCAACAGGATACGATCAATAACGTACACATCAGTTCAGAGAAAGTCCTTATTACACCGCAGGAGCTAAAAGCGACTCTGCCACTCTCTGAGCACGCGTATCGTTATATCCTCAATGCACGCAAAACCGTGGCGGATATTGTCCATAAGCGCGATCACCGCGTGCTTATCGTCACTGGACCTTGTTCTATCCATGATATCGATGCCGCCAAGGAATACGCTTTAAAGCTTAAAAAGTTACACGATGAACTCAGCGATGAGTTCTACATCTTAATGCGAGTCTACTTTGAGAAGCCACGTACCACAGTGGGTTGGAAGGGGATGATTAACGACCCCGATATGGATGAATCCTTCGATGTCGAAAAAGGCTTAAAGATGGCGCGTGAGCTGATGATTTGGCTTGCAGAGCTTGAGCTGCCCGTCGCCACCGAAGCGCTCGACCCTATCAGTCCGCAATATATTTCGGAGCTAGTGACTTGGTCGGCCATTGGTGCTCGCACGACTGAATCGCAAACCCACAGGGAAATGGCGTCGGGTTTGTCTATGCCCGTTGGCTTTAAAAATGGTACAGATGGAAAGCTCGATGTGGCAATTAATGCCCTTAAATCGGCGGCCAGCAGCCACAGATTTATGGGGATTAACCAACAGGGTCAAGTCGCTCTGTTGCAAACGGCGGGAAACCCCGATGGGCATGTGATCCTGCGCGGCGGCGTAACACCAAACTACGATGCGGCCAGTGTGGCTGAATGTGAAGCGCAGCTACATAAGGCCAAACTCAATGCGCGCCTTATTATCGATTGCAGTCATGGCAATTCCTCTAAGGATTACACCAGGCAAGTCCCTGTGTGTGAAGATGTGTTTGCGCAGATCTACAACGGCAATAAGTCCATTATTGGCGTGATGCTAGAAAGTCATTTAAACGAAGGTAATCAAAGTTGTGATAAACCATTAAGCGAATTGGCCTACGGGGTTTCTGTGACAGACTCCTGTATTAATTGGGAAAAAACCGAAAGCGTTTTACGTGCGGGCGCATCGAAGTTATCTTCGGTATTGCCAACGCGTTTTGATATGCTCAAAGTGGCCAATGCTTGAGAGCAAATCTTAAGTGCCTAACGTTTAAACACCTTCCTTTTAGGTGGGTAGTGGACCGATAACATGAACGAAAAAACCACAACTGAATTAGAACACCTTCGCGGCCTTATCGACGGCGTCGACCAGCAATTGCTGCATTTACTGCGTAAACGGCTAGATTTAGTCGCGCAGGTGGGCACAGTTAAGCATGCCGCAGGCCTGCCGATTTATGCGCCGCAACGTGAAGCCGCAATGCTGGCAAAACGCCGCGAAGAAGCCAAAACCATGGGTATTGCGCCGCAACTGATTGAAGATATTTTGCGCCGCTTGATGCGTGAGTCCTATCTCAATGAGAAGGATGTTGGCTTTAAGCAAGTGAAAAATGACCTAGGTTCAGTTGTGATTGTGGGCGGGAAAGGCCAGCTTGGTGGACTGTTTCAACAGATGCTGTCGCTCTCGGGTTATCAGGTCAAAGTGCTCGATAAAGACGACTGGCAGCAAGCGGAAACCTTATTTGCTGATGCCGGATTGGTACTGGTAACTGTGCCTATCGCCATCACCTGCGACCTTATCCGTGCAAAACTAACCCAATTACCACAGGACTGTATTTTAGCCGACTTAACCTCTATCAAGACTGAACCGATGAATGCCATGTTAGCTGCCCACAAGGGACCCGTTGTTGGCTTTCATCCTATGTTTGGCCCAGATGTTGGCAGTTTAGCTAAGCAGGTTGTGGTGGTGTGTCATGGACGCGAAGCGGATAAATACCAATGGTTACTCGAGCAAATTACGATTTGGGGCGCACGAATTGTCGAAGCCGAGCCTGAACGCCACGATAATGCGATGCAGTTGGTACAGGCGATGCGCCACTTCTCAACCTTTGTGTATGGCTTAAACCTTTGCAAAGAAGAAGCAGATATCGAAACTCTGCTGCAATTTAGCTCGCCCATCTATCGCTTAGAGCTCGCCATGGTAGGGCGCTTGTTTGCCCAAAGCCCAGAGCTTTATGCCGATATTATTTTTGCCCAACAGGACAGCCAGCATGCGATTGGCGATTATTTGGATAACTATCGCGAGGCATTAGAGCTATTAAAGCGGGGCGATAGGGAAGCGTTTATCAACCAGTTCCAAACGGTTGCTAAGTGGTTTGGTGATTTTGCGCCGCAGTTTCAGCGTGAAAGCCGCATGATGCTGCAATCGGTAAGTGATATGAAAACGAACTGATAATGAATGAGTTAGTCATAAAAAATGCCCATCTTTGATGGGCATTTTTTATGGGTTTTGAGTCACTTTTATTGTGTAAATTAGCAATTGCTTAAGGTGATCATTCTCTAAGATTTGGCATTCAAGGTAAGAAAACACTGTCGCTTATTTTCGGTTTAGGTAGACTAATTTTAAACATGCATAAATAAAGCATGAATTTAAATTAGGAGTCTATCCATGTTCTGTATTCAGTGTGAGCAAACCATTCGTACACCCGCTGGCAATGGTTGTAGTTATTCCCAAGGTATGTGTGGCAAATTAGCGGCAACCTCGGATCTGCAAGACTTATTAATCTACATGTTGCAGGGTGTTTCCGTTTATGCGGTAAAAGCGCGCGAGTTAGGCATTGTAGATTCTGAAGTCGATACTTTTGTTCCTAAAGCTTTTTTCTCAACCTTAACCAACGTCAACTTCGATGATGAGCGGATCATTGCTTATGTACAGCAAGCTGCAACACACCGTGAAAATCTAAAAACAGCCTATGAAGCCGCTTGTGAAAAGAGCGGGAAAACGGCAGAGCAGATGCCGCCAGTCGCGCAGTTAGTGTTAGGCACAAGCAAGCTTGAAATGCTGTCTCAAGCACCTATCGCGTCGCTAAATAAAGACAAAAATCACATTCATGAAGATATTTTAGGACTTAGATTACTCTGTTTATACGGCCTTAAAGGTGCGGCCGCTTATATGGAGCATGCGCGTGTACTAGGTAAAACCGATGCTGAGATTGCTGCGGATTTCCATCAAATCATGGCGTTTCTCGGTGAACCGAGTGTTGATGCAGATAAATTATTCTCCACTGCGATGGAAATTGGCCAATTAAACTACCGCATTATGGCTTTGCTTGACGCGGGCGAGACCGAAGCCTTTGGTCATCCTGAACCGACAGTCGTCAACACTAAACCGGTAAAAGGCAAAGCAATTCTGGTTTCTGGCCATGATATGAAGGACTTAGAGCTTATCCTCGAGCAAACGGCGGGTAAAGGCATTCATGTTTATACCCATGGCGAAATGCTGCCCGCACTTGCATACCCAGCCTTTAAAAAATATGCCCATTTAGTAGGTAACTACGGCAGTGCATGGCAGAACCAGCAAAAAGAATTCGCTAATTTCCCTGGCGCCGTAGTGATGACCTCAAACTGTATTATCGACCCGAATGTGGGCCAATACAGCGACCGTATCTTTACCCGCAGTATCGTCGGTTGGCCTGGTGTGACTCATGTAATTGGGGATGATTTTTCAGTTGTGATCGACAAGGCTCTCTCACTTGATGGTTTCCAATACGATGAAATTCCACACAATATCACTATCGGTTTTGCCCGTAATGCCTTAATGGCTGCCGCCCCAACAGTAGTTGAAAATGTGAAAAACGGTTCTATCAAACACTTCTTCTTAGTTGGTGGCTGTGATGGTGATAAGTCGGAGCGGAGTTATTTCACCGATTTAGCGAAATCGGCGCCAAAGGATTCCGTTATCCTGACCTTAGGTTGTGGTAAGTACAAATTCAACAAGTTGGAATTTGGCGATATCAACGGTATTCCGCGCTTACTCGACATTGGCCAATGTAACGATGCCTATTCGGCTATTCAGTTGGCTATCGCGCTATCACAAATCTTTGAATGCGATATCAATGAATTACCATTGAATCTCGTGCTTTCATGGTTTGAGCAAAAAGCCATTGTCGTGCTGCTGACGCTATTGTCGCTCGGGGTGAAAAATATCCGTACAGGCCCAACGCCACCGGCATTTTTAACTGCAAACTTAGCCAAGATTTTGGAAGAGAAATTTGGCTTGCGTAATACCACCACAGTGGAAGCCGATCTTAAGACCATGCTAAACGTAGCCTAGGTCGATTGATAGCATAGAATCACTGCGGCTTGACGATAAGGCCGCAGTGTTATGGATACAAAGATTATGAATATCAATACTCTACCCGATATCACTTTATCCTCCACGCCTGCGCGTCAAGACAGTTTCAGTCAGTTAGTGTGTGTGGAACGTTGGAACGAAACCGCTGATGTAGTGAGTTTTCGCTTTCAAGCGGGTGAGCCGATGAAGTTTGATTATAAGCCGGGTCAATTTATGACCTTAGTGCTAGACATCAACGGTGAACAGGCTTGCCGCAGTTATACCTTATCTTCGACGCCGTCCCGACCTTACTCGTTAATGTTGACCATTAAGCGAGTTGAGGGAGGACTCGTATCGAATTATCTGATTGATCATCTACAGCCTGGACAAATGGTACGAGTCCTGCCGCCAACAGGGCAGTTCAATCTGTTTGATATTTCAGCCCAAAAATACCTCTTTTTGAGCGCAGGTTGCGGTATTACACCTATGTATTCGATGTCGCGCTATTTAACCGATACCCAAATGAATGCCGACATCGCTTTTGTACATAGCGCGCGAACTCAAGCCGATATTATTTTTAAAACTTCATTAGAGACCATGGCTACGCGCCATCGAGATTTTAAACTACGTTATATTGTGGAGAATGTCACCACTGATACGGTTTGGCATACTGAGGAAACATTACACGATATCGGCCGTTTAAGTGCCAATAATCTACGAGATTTAGTGCCTGATTTTGCCGAGCGAACCGTGTTTTTGTGCGGGCCTGAGCCTTATATGCAGGCCGTGAAAAAGATTCTGACTGAGCTTAACTTTGATATGAGTAAGCTGTATCACGAGAGTTTTGCTACCGCAGTGAAAGAAGCGCAAAGCCGAGTCAAGCAAGCTGAAATGCAATCAGCAAATCAAGTTAATGCCAGCGCAAGCTTTATGTTATCTATTGGGGATAAAAAGCGGGCCTTAACGGCAGAGCAAACGTTACTTGAGGGGATTGAAGCTGAAGGTTTACCTATTATTGCGGCTTGCCGATCGGGCGTATGTGGTGCGTGCAAATGCCAAGTGCTCGAAGGGGAGACTGAGTCAACTAGTAGTATGACATTGACGCCAGCTGATATCGAAGCCGGATATGTGTTAGCCTGTTCAACTAAGCTTAAGTCGGATGTAACACTGTCGTTGGGCTAATATCGAGTTGTTTGAGCCATCCTCAACGGAAATATTTTGGTAGCGTAGTTGCGATTATATCGCTGAGAACGTAAGGTTAAAGACAAGGGCGGAGTTCACGCCCAGTCCCATCGTCCGGCTGGAGTCTCTCAATGACAACGACAACCACTTATGCCGCAAAAATTGAAGATCGCAGCTTAGGCCATTTACTTTACGCCTTAATGTCCGGCTTTCCGTTGTTACTGCTTCCTGTGCTGCTGAGCTTGTTTATTAACTTGTCTCAGCGACACTCTCAAGGCAATGCGGTGCTAGCTTCGCACCTGCGTTGGCAACGCCATTCTAATATGATTTTTTTAGGACTCTTAATATTAGGTTATTGCTTGCCGATTACTTGGCTTAGTCTTTCGATTTATCTCTTTGGTATTATTTGGTTTTGTCATCGGATAATTAAAGGCTGGTTAAGTCTATTGGATGGTTTAGAAGTCTAAAACTTGTGCTAGAGTCTCTTCATCTTAGGGTGATTAGAGACTCTTATGACTAGTTATCAAATTCTGTGTATTCTCTGTGCGTTAGCCTTAGTCACCTCAGTGGCATCTTCACGTTTACATAAGCTGCAAGAAACCGTCGCCATTACCGCATTAGCATTGGGCATGAGTCTGTTGCTATTGTTGGCGGGTAAAGCACTTGGCGGTAATGTTTATGGTTACTTTGTGGCAGGGCTGGAGAAACTCGACTTTCAAGCCTTATTGCTCAATGGCATGTTAGGTTTTCTCTTGTTTGCTGGGGCATTACAGATCCGCTTAAAAATCTTAAGGCATCAGAAATGGGAAATCCTCATCCTTGCCTTCGTCAGTACCTTGCTCTCGACTTTTATCGTCGGTGGTTTGCTTTACTACATAGCTCCCATGTTGGGATTGCCCTTGGCCTTAAGCCATTGTTTGCTCTTTGGCGCATTAATTTCACCCACAGATCCGATTGCCGTATTAGCCATTTTGAAGAAGATGGGCGCGCCCGAAGATATTGCTATTCAGGTGGAAGGGGAGTCGCTCTTTAACGATGGCATTGGGCTGGTGATTTTTGTGGCCATCTCCCATCTAGCCTTTTCAACTGAGCCGCTGACCTTCACGCAAATCTCGTTATTGTTTGTTCAAGAGGCGTTTGGGGGCATCGTTTATGGTGCAGCGCTGGGTGTATTGTTGCACCATTTCTTTCGCTACTGTGAGGAAGAAACCCAATTAATGCTGGTCACTTTACTGATCCCCACCGCAGGTTATGTGATGGCAGAGGTATTAGGTGTGTCGGGGCCGCTGGCGATGGTGAGTGCGGGGATGATTATCGGCAACTACAGCGTGCCTAAATATTTTGTGCGCCATGAGCGGGTAAAACTCTATACTTTTTGGTCGTTGATTGAATCCTTCTTCAATGCGCTGCTGTTCCTCCTGCTGGGATTATTACTCCTGCTCGTCACCTTTAAGGCGCCATTATGGTGGTTTATGTTAGTGGCTATTCCATTGGTGTTAACGGCGCGGGCGGTGAGTGTATATTTGCCCTATATCGGATTTAGGTTGGTTAAGTCTTACAATCCCTATGCCGAGTCGATACTTATCTGGGGTGGGCTCAGAGGCGGTTTAGCCTTGGCCATGGCGATGAGTTTACCCGAGGGCGTTATTATCGATTCACAAAGCGGTGTCGAGCTGCGAGAGCTACTGCTCGTGATGACCTATGCCGTGGTGGTGTTTTCAATCCTAGTGCAGGGCTCGAGTATGACGGGGTTAATTCGCCGTAGCAATGCAGTTGTGGCAGATGCTAATCGCCAGATTGCGCCTGAGCGGATTTAGGTCTGCTGCGTTTAATCTTGAGAGGTAAAATCTCAGCCCTAAATCCACAGCCCTAAACAATACAGCCACGATATTCGTGGCTGTATGTTCCTTTGTATCCTTATACGCTCAAATTAGCGATATAACTCCCTAACGACCTCGGCCATCAGCGCCAATGCGTCATGTGCTTTATCTTCTTCGAGGGAGCAATTCAGCACTAGACCATCGGCTTTGAGCTGTTTAATCCCTTGAGTTTGCAGTAGCAGCGCATCTTCGCTGATTGCATAACAAGGATTAATCACTATAGGGAGATGGCTGTTGGCCTTGATTTGGATGAGGCTTGCTAAATCCAAAGTAGGTAAGTTGGCATTGTTATAGGTACGAATGCCCGAGTCACATAGGATAAGCTGTTGGTTACCTTGGCTTAAAATCGTCTCCGTTGCCGCCATAAACTCCTCATAGCTTGCCATATCGTGACGTTCGAGGAATAGCGGAATCGGCAAGGTGCCTGCCTGAGTCAGCAAGGTCTGATTAAACATTTGTTTGCCCGTTAAGAACAACATATCCGCATGGCCTGTCGCCAACGGCATATCCGTCGCCTGTTCGATAGTAATAACACAAAGCAAATCATACTGATGCAGAGTTTGGCGCAGCTTAGGGATGATGGCTTCTGCTGAGGCGAGCGAGTGGCATCCGTCTAAAATCACCGCTTGGAAACCCGCTTCTTTTAGCTGTTTCACTCTGCGCTCAAAGGCGGATAAGACGGCTGGAGACGACTCTAGCAGCAGGCTTTTGCTCAGAGTTATCTTGGCAATAGCGCCAAGATGGCCTGCGCCAATGGTAAAGGGGCCACAGTGAATTTCACTCGCCTGCGCCTTATAAGCCTTAGTGTAACGATAGGGAGATGACTTAGTGCTTACTTCACTGAATACTTCGGCTTTAGAGGTATTAGGTTCAATCAACAATTGGCTATTGCTGAGTTGTGTCGGTTTTACGGTTTCGCAGGGGTAACACCCCAATACTTTGATAAACCGCGTGATCCTCTCGAGCTGTTTGAGCCCTTGCTGCATGGCTTCGCTGGAAATATTGGCATCGATATCCAGATAGAACATTTCTTCCCACGGCGTGCCAGGAATAGGGCGTGATTCGAGTTTGCTCATATTCAGTTGATGTGCCTTGAGCACCAATAGGGCTTCAACCAACGCACCCGCCTTTTGGCCTGTGGCCATAATCAGGGTGGTTTTTGCGGGCAATTGCTCGGGTACGGCTACGGCTTTTCGAGCCACAACAATAAAGCGGCTTTGGTTAATCTTTTGATTGGCAAGGCCAGACTCAATTGACTCGAGTTGGTAGAGCGCGCCACCTTCTGTGCTACCAATCGCAGCGGCGCTATTGTCGGTAGACTGGTTGACCTTCTCCATGGCTTCGGCGCTACTTGAGCAATATTCCAGTCTTAAGCCTTTGTGCTGGCTAAGATAGCGGCTGCACTGACTGATTGGTTGTGGGTGAGCATAAACAGTTTTGATATCGCTCAGTTTGCTGCCCGGTTTGCCCAATAGACAATGGCTTACTTCGATAGTCGTCTCGCCCACGATGGAAAGACTGGTATGTTGCAGTACGTCATACACTTCGTTGATTGAGCCGGACGAAGTGTTTTCTATCGGCAAAAAGCCATAGTCGGCGTGACCTGACTCAACGGCTTGGACTATCTCATCGAAACTTTGGCAGCCTAAGTCGAGCATCTCAACCTGACGACGTTGGCAATAGCGAGACGCGGCAAGGTAAGAGTAGGAGCCGCGGGCGCCAAGGTAGGCGATACAGTATTGTTGTTTTTGCGTTTCAGGGTTAGCGCGGCCGTGAAGATAAGCCTGTTGATTCAGTACCGAGTCTTCGATAATGCTTTGATACAGCGAGATAACATAATGCGCATCTAACCCTTTTTCTCGCCCTGCCGTCACTAATCTTGCCAGCAGTTCTTTTTCCCTTTGGGTGTCGCGAATGGGTCTCACATCCACTTCTTTACTGCGGGCCACTTCAAGACTTAAGCGGCGACGTTCGGCGAGTAACGAGAGAAGCTCATTGTCGAGCTGGGTTATTTGCTCTCGAGTGTGATTTAAAGGCTGTGGTTTTTGCATTCTGACCTCATTTGCCGCCGGATTCTCAAGCGTTTAAGACGAAAAAGCCTCCCAGTGGGAGGCTTTGGATTTTTACTTTCGTTTTTACACAGTAAATCCGCCTCCTAGAGTGGGGGTGTAAAAAAGAAAGTAAAAAACGCTAAGGTATTTGTTTTCATAGGGACTAAAACTAAAGGGCGAGGGCGTGGCTGTCAATCAAAAAATATTCAATAGCAGTATTCTTTCACATCTCGGTTGTTGTTAACTCTTCTCACGCAATCAAATTGAATGAACAGATAGTTAATCGCATTAGTCTCAGTGGCATTTCGCTTTCTTTGCGGCATAAAAAAAGGCGAAGAAATGTTTCTTCGCCTTTTGGTCTTGTTAGGGATTATTCGCCTAATTCGACGCCAGCACGGTTGATCAGGAACTGAGTCAAAATCGGTACTGGGCGGCCGGTTGAACCTTTATTGGCACCGCTGTTCCACGCCGTACCTGCGACATCTAGGTGAGCCCAGTTGTACTTTTTCGCGAAACGCGAGAGGAAACAAGCCGCAGTAATCGCGCCCGCTGGACGACCACCTAAGTTGGTCATATCCGCAAATGGGCTATCGAGCATATCTTGGTACTCATCCCACAGTGGCATACGCCATGCGCGGTCACCACTCTGCTCACCTGCGTTGAGTAGCTCGTGCGCAAGTGGATTATGTGATGAGAACAGACCCGATGCATGTTTACCTAAGGCAATCACGCAGGCGCCAGTGAGCGTAGCAGTGTCAATCACTAATTCAGGATCGAAACGTTCAACATAGGTTAACACATCACACAATACTAGACGGCCTTCGGCGTCGGTGTTCAGAACTTCAACAGTTTGCCCTGACATGGTGGTTAAAATGTCACCTGGGCGGTAAGCGTTGCCCGATGGCATGTTTTCACAACCTGCGAGAATACCGACGACGTTGATAGGCAGCTTCATTTCACAAATGGCTTTCATGGTGCCGATAACACCTGCTGCGCCACCCATGTCGTATTTCATTTCATCCATGGCTTCGCCCGGTTTTAATGAAATACCGCCTGAATCGAAAGTCAAGCCTTTACCAATCAATACGATAGGTTTTTCCGTGTTGTCGACGGCACCTTTGTATTCCATCACTGTCATAATGGATTCATTGGCGCTGGCGCGACCTACGGCAAGGTAAGAGTTCATGCCGAGTTTCGCCATTTGCTCTTCACCTACAGTTGATACATGTAGATTTTCGTGGACTTCGGCCAATTGGCGAGCTTGAGAGGCTAAATAGGCTGGATTACAGATATTTGGCGGCATGTTAGCCACATCGCGGCATAAATGCATACCAGCAGAAACGGCCATGCCGTGCTCAATCGCGCGTTCACCTAAGGTTAATTCGCGACGTGTTGGCACATTAAATACTAATTTACGCAGCGGACGACGGGTCTCACCTTTACGGGTTTTGAGCGCATCAAAGCTGTATAAACTGCTATTGGTGGTTTCGACCGCTTGGCGAACTTTCCAATAGGTATCGCGACCTTTAACGTGTAACTCGGTTAAGAAGCATACGGCTTCCATTGAACCGGTTTCATTTAAGGTGTTGATGGTTTTAGTGATAATCTGCTTGTACTGGCGCTCGTCTAGTTCTCGTTCTTTGCCGCAACCGACTAACAGCACTCGTTCACTCAATACATTAGGAACGTGGTGCAGTAATAACATCTGCCCAGGCTTACCTTCTAAATCGCCGCGACGCAGTAGATTACTGATATAACCTTCGCTAATCTTGTCTAATTGCTCGGCGATACCGGATAGACGGCGGGGTTCATAAACACCGACAACGATGCAGGCTGAGCGTTGTTTTTCGGGGCTACCGCTCTTTACGCTAAACTCCATGAGCACTCCTAGATTCTTAAAGACAAATTTTTATATTTATTGGATAATGTCTGCTTGTCCCGAAAAGGGCCTAAGTTATTACTCCAAAGGTGATTTATTCTCGGCACTTGAGTCACGTTTTTGTGAAAAAGCCGTGACATTTAATGTAAGCCAGGAACCCCTGAAGTTGGTCAGAAAACTACCAAAAGTAAACAGTTTACATGAAAGTTAGTCTGTTACCAGCAAAAAGATAAGTTTAGAGACCGGATCCTACCTGTGATTGTATTTAGATACCTTATTCGAGAAGTTTTAAAGGCGCAAATTGCGGTACTTTTTGTACTGTTAACTATTTTTATTAGCCAGCATTTCGTGCGCATATTAGCCGACGCCTCAGACGGTGAATTTCCCGCTTCTCTTATCGCCACCTTGATAGGCCTCAACTTACCCTATCTGGTTGTTCTGGTTTTACCTTTAAGTCTGTTCCTTGGGATCCTCATGGCCCATGGTCGCATGTATGCCGAGAATGAAATGGTCATTCTGCATGGTGTTGGTGTGAGTGAATGGTATGTTACTCGAGTAACTTTGATCCTCGCCGTTATTAACATGTTGTTTACTGGGTATTTATCTCTTTATGTTGCGCCTTGGGCGGAGGAGCAACAAAACCAAGTGCTGGAGAAAGCACAATCTGAAGCAGGCCTTGCCGCGCTCGTGCAAGGGCGTTTTCAGGCCAGCCCCAATGGCCGTGCGGTACTGTTTGTCGAACGCATTGGCAAGGATAATGAGCTTGAAAAAGTATTCGTGGCCCAACTCCCCGATCCAAATGACGAAATTGGCTTGACTAACGTCGTTGTTGCCAAGGGGGGGCGCGTTAATGAAGATCAAAATGGCTCACAGCAGTTACAACTCAATGATGGGGTGCGTTATCAGGGCAGCCCACAACAAAAAGACTACCAAATGATTGAATTTGGTGGCTATAAGATGCAAATCAAAGAACAACAGGTCGATGAACGTCGCCGTAAACTTTCAGCTTTACCGCTGGCAGACTTGATGAAAGTAGAAGGTTCTGAAGCCGTGGCTGAGTTTCATTGGCGTCTAGCAATTCCGTTGGCGATTCCTATTATGACCTTAATTGCAGTACCTTTGGCTCGGGTCAATGTGCGACAAGGCAAGTTCGCCAAAATGCTGCCCGCTGTTCTCTTGTACCTAGGTTATTTTGGTCTGATGGTTGCGGGTCGTAAAGCGCTGCAAGATGGCGTTATTCCTCAGTATTTAGGCATGTGGTGGATCCATTTGTCGGCACTGATAATGGGGATTTTACTGCTCGGTAAAGACAGGCCCCTATTTGCCCGTTTATCAGCGGCAATGGCGCGTAAAAAGGTGGCTGCATGAAGATTTTAGACCTTTATATCGCCCGAGTTTTATTAAGCACCTCGGCGTTATGTTTACTAGTGCTAACGGGCTTGTCAGGCATTATTAAGTGGGTAGACCAACTGCGCTTAGTGGGCCGCGGCACTTACACTATGATGGACGCGGGGATTTATGTGCTATTCCTTGTGCCCCGCGATATTGAAATGTTTTTTCCGATGGCTGTGCTGTTAGGTGCCTTGATCGGCATGGGGATGTTGGCCTCGAATTCGGAGCTTGTCGTCATGCAAGCATCGGGCATGTCGCGTTTGCAGATAACCCTTTCAGCGATGAAAACTGCCGTGCCGCTGATGCTGATGGTAATGGCATTGGGTGAGTGGGGCGCCCCAATTGCGGAGCAAAAGGCTAATGAACTTCAGGCCATCAAACTCTCCGGTGGCAGTTTGATTAAATCTCACCGAGGTATTTGGGCAAAAGATGGTGATTTGTTCGTGAATATTGGTGAAGTTGCGGATATCGATAAGCTCAATAATATCACTTTATATAAGTTTAACAGTGAGTTAAAACTCACCAATGTAGTGCATGCTAAAAGTGCATTGTTCAGTAAAGACAGCTGGCATCTCTCGGATGTTAAGCGTACCGATTTAAGCTATGACGAAGTGAAACTTGAGCATTTAGATGAAGATATTTGGCGCTCAAGTTTAACGCCTGACAAGCTCAGTGTGGTATCGGTTAAGCCTGAGGCCTTATCGATACGCGGCCTAATGGGATACTTAGAGTATCTTAATAGCAATAGTCAAGACCCAAGTCGTTACGAATTAGCCCTTTGGCGCAAGGTGATGCAGCCTGTTACCGTAGGGGTGATGATGCTGGTGGCGTTATCCTTTGTATTTGGACCGTTGCGGACTGTGACTATGGGGGCGCGGGTGTTACTCGGTGTGGTTGCTGGATTTAGCTTCTATATCAGTAATGAGATATTTGGCCCCATGAGTATTGTTTATGAACTACCTGCGTATGTCGGGGCGATGGCGCCAAGTCTACTATTTACGGGTATTGCCTTTTACTTTATCCGGCGGTGATAAACGCGGGTAATAAAAAACGACGCAATGGCGTCGTTTTTTATTGGGACAATTTTCTAGGCGACTAACCGTGAGATTTAACTGCTAAATTTAAGCGCCATGCCAATTACGCATTTGGTTAGCTTCTTTGGATAACACGACTACTTCAGAACGGGTCATCATATCCTGCAGTGCGAGTTTATCGTCGTTGATCAGCACCCACAGATTACCAATACCAAGTAATGACCAAACAATGCGAGCGTAAGCGGTGATAAGGCTTAGATTTTGGCCGTTTGGGTGCTGGATCTTAAGGCGCCAGGCGCGCATCCCGAGGGTTTGGCCACCTTTACTCCAAAATAGCGCATAGAAAGTGCCTACACAGAGCGCTAACCAAAGTTGATAAATCCCATGGTAAATCGGTGTGCCATTGAGGGCGTCGGACACATGCTCGAAGCCATTCATGCTAACGAGGCCAGAGGCTGTGAGTCCAAAAAAAATACCAAAGCCAATAGCGCCCGAAAACATATATACGGCTACCGCTAGCAGTAGGTCATAGATCATTGCCCCTAGGCGGCGAAAGAATCCGGCGCGGGGAAAGTTGGCATGTTCAGCATTTAACATCGGCGATCCTAATTCTAAATGGATAAATGACGATAAGGTTTAGGCTTCGGGTTCTTCATCACGTACAAAGTGGATATTGCTAAACCCAAAGCGAGCAAATTCGACTTTGCGATAATCTTTTTCAGCCTTGGCGCCTTTGCGTGAGGTCATGGCAATTTGTTGCTCCATCGCCAGAAACTTGGTTAAGTCTATACCTTCGGCCTCCGCTACGGCCTCGTATAAATCGTGGTGTTTAGCATAACTAAAGGCAATGGTTTTCGTCTCACCTTTGAAGGTGTAAGTCACTTGACGCGCCATGGTTTTCTCCTGAAATAAGTCCTGAAATGGTTCTGAAATTAATTAAATTCGCTTCTAAAAATAAAATACACCGCACCTAGGATGCACAGACCTGCCCAGAGATAATCGAGTTTGAGTGGTTCCTTCATGTAGAAGTAGGCGAAGGGCACAAACAAGCTTAAGGTAATGACTTCCTGTAGGATTTTTAATTGTCCGACATTCATCACTGTGTAGCCGATACGGTTAGCCGGCACTTGCAGTAGGTATTCAAACAGGGCGATGCCCCAACTGACCAAGGCAGCGATAATCCAAGGCTTTGAGCCTAAGGACTTTAAATGTCCGTACCAAGCAAAGGTCATAAAAATATTGCTAAGACAGAGTAAACCGATAGTCGTCAGGGTTGGATTCATCATTCTTCTCGATGATTAAGTTTATAAATCATGTACATGGCATCATCAGTGTAGCTACCAAGGCATTTCTCTATGGCTTTAGGTTTAAAGCCCATTTTGCGCCAATAGCTATCAGCGCCTTGCACTGCCACTAAGGAGAGGGAGCTCAAGTTAAAGCGATCGGCAAGCTGCTTTAGACGCATTAAGGCTTTAGACCCAGCGCCTAAACCTTGAGCCTTTGCCGATATCGCAATATCGTGCAGATACAAAGTATCGGCCTTAGGTAAATGGGTGATTGGCTCATAAAGTGCGGGAGGCATATTGGTGGTCCAAGGATGAGCAAGACAATAGCCCACCACTGACTCATTTACCTCAAATACAAAACAGGATTGAGGTGAGACGTGCCACTTGCTTTGCAATACATGCAGGGGTTCAGGATCCAGTTGAGAATAACATTCTTCCTGGATCTGTAAAATAGCATCCCAATCCTGTGGGGTGATTGCACGCAATAACATGGTCGACCTTTTTCCGTCCAAAACAGTTTGAATAAATAAGTCCGGGATTATATACCCAAATCGCAGCAAAAGCTTTGAAACTCCGATAGTGATGCGATTGCGCCAAGTCCAAGCGCTAGAGTGTTATTGCCAACGCTTTATGACCTAGCGCTACTGCATTTAGCCCAAATAGCGTTGAGTTAAATGCTTAGCCAGATATTGACTGTTTAACGGCTCGCCCGTGGCTTGAATGATGAGTTCATCCGTTGTCAGTAATGAGCCTTTGGACCAAATATGCTTGCCAAGCCAGTCAAATACTTGGGATAACTGACCGTTATCGATAAGGTTTTCAATAGGGCCTAAACTTCGCTCCATTGCAAAACGGCACTGAGCAGCATACATGGCGCCTAGGGTATAGCTAGGGAAATAGCCAAGTTCACCGACTGCCCAATGGATATCCTGCATACACCCATCGCGATAGTTACCATCGGTATTGATCCCGAGCAGTTGTTGCATCTGGCTTGACCAAAAGTCGGGTAGGTCATCCACACTCAAGCTACCGTCGATAAAGGCTTTTTCGGCCTCAAAGCGCAATAAAATATGGCAAGGATAGGTGACTTCATCGGCATCGACGCGGATAAGCCCTGGATTGACGCGGGTGTAGTGTCTTGCCAAGTCTTGGGCGCTGAAATCGCAGCCTAAGTGCTGTTTAATCAGTGGCTGCAATTGCCGTAAAAACGCGGGGTTGGCACCGAGCTGCATTTCACAAAATAAGCTTTGGCTCTCATGGACGCCCATGGAACGAGCCAGTCCTGCGGGTTGACCGCGCCATTGTTTCGGTAAACCCTGTTCATAACGGGCGTGGCCAGTTTCATGCACTATGCCCATGATAGCACTACTAAAATCGGCTTGGTTATAACGCGTCGTGATGCGCACATCACTCGGTACACCGCCGCAGAATGGGTGGCTACTGATATCGAGCCTGCCATGGTTAAAATCAAATCCTAAATACGCCATCACATCGAGGCCAAGGGCTTGCTGCGCCTTGATATCGAAGGGGCCGTTAAGCTTAAGTGTTGGCTCACCGGCTTGTTTTTCGAGTACATTTTGGATGAGCGTGGGTAGCCAAATTTTTAAATTACCAAAGGTTTGCTCAAGCTTGGCGGTAGTCATGCCAGGCTCAAATTTATCGAGCAGGGCATCATAGGGGGAAATATTTTGCGCTTGAGCGCGGATTAAAGCTTCTTCCCTCGCAAGGGCGATTATCGCCTTAAGATTAGGTTTAAAGCCTTGCCAATCATTGTTTTTACGTTGCTCACGCCAGGCATTTTCACACTGATAGGCCATCTTGGTTTTGGCTTGAACCAGCTCACCCGGCACTAGAGTCGCCTGTTGATACTGATATTGCATTTCCCTTAGGTTGGCGTGTTGTTCTGAGGTAAGCGCTTCTTGCGCGGCAAGAGCGAGATTATCACCAAGGTGAGGGGACGTTTTAAGGGTATGGATATGCAATGCGAGTTCAGCCATGGCATCGCCACGCTCACTGCCGCCGCCCAAGGGCATCATTGCTGCCTGATCCCAATCACCTAGCGCACTAAAATGTTCAAAATGTGAAATTTTCTGGAAATGCGCCCTAAGTTTATCGTAACTTGGCGTAGGTTGTTTGGTGTTCATCGCGGTATCCATAGACTCTATCTCAACGTGCAGTCGTTATCTATTAGCACAAAAAATAACAATAACAGCATGATAATATCATGCAGTCAAAAGCACACTAGACCCCTAAAGGGAGGACGTGAACATTATTGACCATAACGGCTCACGCCATTATGGCGTAATGGGGAGTTATTCAAATCTGCTTTAGGATAAATTTTTGTTTGGAAACTAAGCTTGCCTTGCTATGCTGTCACTCGTAAGTTGATAATTACAGTGAAGTAAATGGACTGCTGTATCGTTCAAGGAGATGACTATGTGGGCGTTTTTAGTTGAACAGCCTAACCTACCTTACACAATTGCCTTCGCCTGTGTGCTTGTCCTTGGTGTTTTTGAAGCCTTATCACTCGTCATAGGATTAAGTATGATGAGCGCCTTAGACCAGTGGGTGCCTGCTGATGTTGAGTATGATGCTGATATTAGTGGTAGCGGACTCACAGGGATTGCTGGCTGGCTTTGTCTCAATCGTTTGCCGCTGCTTATCTGGTTTGTGCTGGCACTAACCAGTTTTGCCATTGCAGGCTATCTCGTTAATTACATTAGCTTAATAGTCTCGGCTACCTTGCTGCCGCAACTATTTACCTTACCTATCGCCATAGTCGGCAGTGCATTGTCTTGTCGCTATCTTGGCCGAGTACTGGCCGATTTGCTCCCCAAAAATGAATCTACCGCTATATCTCTTGATGACTTAAGCGGTTATGTCGGCACTATCACCTTAGGCTGCGCCATTAAAGGCATGCCATCGGAAGCGGTTGTTCGCGATAAACATCAACAAAAACATTATGTATTAGTCGAGCCTGAAACTTCAGGTATCGAGTTTGCTAGTGGTACTCAAGTGGTGCTGCTTAAAAGAGAGGGAAGAGTCTGGTCTGCGACTCGCTTTGATAATTGATTTTCCAAAGCTATTAACGAAGAAGGAAAGCAAATGGATGTGTTAAACGAAGTCACCAGTTCGAGCAATTTTGTGTTGTTGGTTGCCGCAATGGTATTGATTGGCCTGATTGTGATTAGTCTGATTTTCGCCAAGTTATACAAACGGGCAACGAAGGAAATGGCCTTTGTGCGTACTGGTTTTGGTGGTGAAAAAATCATTAAAGACGGCGGCGCAATCGTCTTGCCCGTGCTGCATGAAACCATTGCAGTGAACATGAATACCCTGCGTATCGAAGTGGAAAAAACTCAAAAAGATGCACTGATCACCAAAGATCGTATGCGGGTTGATGTTAAAGCAGACTTTTATTTGCGGGTGGCACCTAATGCTGATGGAATTTCGATGGCGGCACAAACCTTAGGTACCCGTACCACGCGGGTGGAAGAGCTGAAAAAGCTGATGGAATCTAAGTTTGTCGACGTGTTGCGTGCCGTTGCGGCTGAAATGACCATGACTGAGATGCATGAGCAGCGAGCCGATTTTGTACAACGGGTGCAGAATAACGTTGCCAACGATTTAGAGAAAAACGGTTTAGAACTTGAATCCGTTTCCTTGACGGGATTTGACCAAACCGACTTGCAGTTTTTCAATGAAAACAACGCATTCGATGCAGAAGGTCGCGCGCGTCTAGCTAAAATCATTGAAGAAAAGCGTAAAGAAACGAACGATATTCAGCAGGAAAACCGCATTAAGATTGAGCAGCGTAACTTAGAGGCTGAAAAAGAATCGCTGGAGATTGAAAAGTCGGAAGAAGAAGCACGTCTTATCCAGCAACAGTCACTCGAATTTAAGCGCGCAGAGCAAAAAGCTGAAATTATTAAGCAAAAAGAAAACAAAGCGCGTGAAGAACGTGAAGCCGAAATTGCCAAAGAACGTGCTATCGAAACCGCGGAAATTGAAAAGACCAAAGATATTGAAACCCGCGAGATTGAAAAACGTAAATCTATCGAACAGGCGCGTATTCAACAGCAACGTGATATCGAAGTCGCCGAGCAGGAAAAACACATCGCGGTAGCCGCTAAATCGGAAGAAGAGTCGGCCGCCCGTGCCCGCGCAGCAGAAGCGGAAAAGCTGAAAGTGGAGAAAGAGGAAGCGGTAATTACAGCGCGCCAAATAGCCGAAGCCAATCGTCGCAAAGAAATTGAAGTGATTGATGCCCGTAAGGAAGCGGAGCGTGATGCTGTTGGTGTGACAGTGCAAGCTGAAGCCGAGAAACGTGCCGCGGAAGACAGATCGAGTGCGATTTTGATTGAAGCGCGTGCCAGTGCCGATGCGAAAAAACTGCAAGCCGAGGCGGATGAAAAAGTCTATGCCGTTGAAGCGGCTGGTAAACAAGCTCTGTACGAAGCCGAAAACGTGCTACGTGATGAGCAGATTGCGCTGCAAAAATCCCTTGCGATCTTAAAAGCCTTGCCAGAAATTGTTGCTCAAGCGGTTAAACCATTGGAAAACATCGAAGGTATTAAAATTCTTCAAGGTTATGGTGTTGGTCATCAATTTGCTACGGGTGGTGATGGTTCCGCGATCAACCAAGGTGGTATCGCTGAACAAGTGACTAGCGCAGCCTTAAACTATCGCGCCAATGCGCCAGTTGTTGATGCCATGCTACGTGAATTAGGCTTAGTCCAAGCGGATTCTGGCACTTTGAACGATCTGCTCAATGGCAATAATGCACTGACGACCGAGGCCTTAAATGTGGTGAAATCGGCCAACACAGGGCTGAATGGTTATAGTCAGCAACAGGCCATGATTGAACCAAAGATAAATAATTAAGAGTGGTCAATCACCAAAGACTAAAGCGCCTACGGGCGCTTTTTTATGCCTGAAACGGCTGTATCGATTTGTAGTATTCCACTATTACCCTAAATTTAATGGTCGGAGTAGAGTGAAATCCGCTGTTGCGTTTTCCCTTATCGAATAAAAGGAGTTTCTCATGGCCAATATTTTGATTATCGCCGGTGATTTTGTTGAAGATTACGAGTTAATGGTACCGTTCCAAGCCCTGCTGATGGTGGGTCACAGTGTCACGGTTGTTTGTCCCGATAAAGTGGCGGGGCAAACCATTAAAACGGCAATTCATGACTTTGAAGGCGACCAAACCTATACCGAAAAACCAGGACACTTATTTGCCTTAAATGGCAACTTTGCCGGTTCGAATGCGAGTGATTTTGATGCGCTGTTGCTTCCTGGTGGTAGGGCGCCAGAGTATTTACGCCTAAACCCTGCGGTGATTGCCTTGGTTGCTGAATTTGCCGCCCAAGATAAACCGATTGCAGCTATTTGCCATGGCGCGCAGTTACTCACGGCGGCCGATGTGGTTCGCGGTAAAAAAGTGTCAGCCTACCCCGCTTGCGCGCCCGAGGTGAAACAAGCTGGCGCTGAATATTGTGATATTGAAGTCACTGCGGCGATTACCGATGGCAAATTAGTTACCGCGCCCGCATGGCCTGCGCATCCTGCATGGTTGGCGCAGTTTAACAAGTTATTGAATTAACGATACTCATCCTGTGTAATTTATGGCATAACAGTTCGGGTAGAGGCTTAAGTTGAGTATTCACTTGGGACTTAAGCAAGGCTCAATGGCTGGAGCAAAGCGCAATAGCTGCTTGGGGAGTAATATTGTGTGTGAAATCTATTCCGGTGCCGAACCCGAACTGTTTGAACTCAAAACCCGCTCCATTCGCATCGATGGTGTGGTGACGAGCGTGCGCCTCGAGGCGATTTTTTGGCAGATTATTGAAGAGATTGCCGAAGATGCCGAGCTGAGTGTCGCGGTATTTTTAACCCGTATTTACCGAGAGGTGTTAACTCGCCACGGAGAAGTGGCTAACTTTGCTTCTTTATTGCGGGTCGCCTGTACCACCCATCTTAATCAGGGGCAGCGTTTGGTCTTAAAACCTAAGGTAGCGCTAAACGCGAAATCCTCTTGAATATCCATTGCATCTTTGCGATTTGAAAAGACTAAAGCTGCTGCATAGTTGCCGCGTTATTGTAGAGCAATTTTCTTGTGAGTACTTGGAAACATCAGCTTTTATCGATTTAGCTTGCGAAGGCTTGGGTATATTTTTGGATAATCTGCTCTACTTTTCCATTGGCTTTTAGCTGCGCTATTGCGTGATTGAGCGCAGGTAGTAGAGCAGCATGCTCTTTCCTAGCCTTAGCACCAGTACGCCATCAGAATGCACTGCGGCTAATCCAACGGGGATCTTAAGCTTGTTTGACTAATATAACGCGGGATAGTTACCCGAGATAATGGCCGTGATGCGGTGTTTATCTAATGCCTTAATCAACTCTTGTTCAGAGGTAAAATCGACACGGATAAACTCCTTGTCGTCATGGTACAAATATCCCCTGACGGTACCGATTTGCTTGCCTTTAATTCCAGTGATTTCTTTGAATGATTCAACATCTTCGGGTCTGGTCACTACGTACTCAGTGATAGGCATGATGGGATCGGATTTCACGAATAAGGGACCAAAATCTTGGTTTTCAAACCAACTGGGGCTAACCACATCAAAATCTAGTTGACCCGTTTCAAGGGCGTTGTTCGTCCGTTTGGGCGGCAAGGACAGATTTTCTCCCTCAATATTCGCTAAGGATAAAATCTGCGGAATTAATTCAGAAATTATTCCCGGAGCATCGGGTTGATTGGCAATAAAATACGGATACCAAGAATACGAACCAGTAATGTAGTACTTGAGTTGTTCTGCATAGGACTGAGGGGCAAACAAAATCAGTAATAAAACGCTTTTAACAAGGCAACGATAGAGAATACTTCCTTTACCCATCGAGTCCTTCACTCCTTGGTTGATCGAGCTTAGTGGTTACTACACTACATTGTATTCTTTCGTTGTGAAAAAATGGTTATCTGTGGCGCAGTTTACCTATTCAAGCAGTTTTCAGCCGTTAAGCCAACAGTTGGCACAATGCAGGTTGCTGATTGTGAGGATAAATTCGATAGGTCTTATGGTGTTTGATAAGACTCGTTTTCTTATTGCCTTGGCTTATCAGCAAACCATGGGAGAGGGCGATTTGAGTCAACTGTTGCTCATCGGCACGGACATATAAGTTGATGGGTTTGATGAGCTGATTATCTTGAATATGCTGGGTAAATTCTTTTACATCAATGACTAAGCTCGATTGGCCATCGCCGTCTAGCTTCAGTTTCGTATTAATTTCGGTATCGGTAAACACTAACCATTCGAGCTGTGTTAACTCGGCAATCATAGCGTTTAACGCCGTACCTAACTCCACGTGCGAGTTTTCAACGCTCTGATATTGATGAACAATTCTTTCCAATAACCGCTTAAGTTCGGCGCCAGCACCTTGGCTGCGAGCCATACGGATCCACGTGGTCAGATCCTCGGCAACCAATTTTGAAAAGCGTTTTTCCTTCAGGGCCTCAACCATCCAGTTGCATAAAAAATGGCTTTCCTGTGCGGGTGTGCGTTGGGCTTTTTTGGCTTGAGCTGAAGTGGTTAAATCGGTAAGCCCCGCCAGTGCGAGTTCGAGTATGGCTTGATTATAGGTTTGAGAATTCATTGTGGCTCCGCCGCGGGCTAAAGGGATTGATCTGATTAAATTGGGGCGATATTTATTGCGGCGGAGCTAGTTTAGCAAAGCAGTCGCTAAATCGATAACGATTCTTAGCGGCTGCTTGGGTGGGATATGGATTATTATGGCGCACCGACGAGGCTAGCCGCCGTCAGAATCAACTTAGGCGCAGGTCTCACCTTGTAGTTGGGATTCACATATTGGAAATGGATTAATCCTTGAGTATCAGCAATATAAATTGCCGGTACTGGCAGGACTAATCTTTTATCGCCTTCGGGCGTTGTCCAAAGTGGATTATCCAGTTTTAAGCGGCTCAGGTAAGTCTCAGTAACTTGCTTGCTGGTATAAAAGGCAAGCCCAAAGGCTTGCGATGCAAGCATTTTTTCATCTGAAAGTAATAAGTATTTCAGCTCATTTTTCGCCGCAGAGGCTTTTAACAGTGCTGGCGTATCGGGTGATATACCCACTAATTGAAAACCCATTTCAATGAGTTTTGGCTCGATCGCTTTTAATTGTCCCATTTGGTTGTTGCAAAACGGGCACCAGCCGCCACGGTAAAAGAAGAAAATCGTTGGTTTTTGTGCCGTTAATTTGGCTAAATCAACATTTTGGCCATTCATGTCTTGCAAAGTGATTGCGGGGATTTGCTCGCCATTGAGTAGTGGGCTAACCGAATATTCATCTTTGGCGATAGGTTGAGCGAGCGTGCTAAAACTGCCGAGCAGTAGGCTGATGGTCAGTAAAAAGCGCTGTAGTGTGGACTGCATTAGAGCATATCTCCTTGTCATTAGTTTTTGTTTCAATTAAATATTCTGCTGTTAACGGTAAACCGTTATTAGCCTGTGTGCTTGGGTGGACTGAGCATGGGTAGTAAACGTAGAAATAAGAACGGCGAGATGCGAAATTTATTGCAGTATTTGTCGTTATTTATTGGGTTTGTTAATCAGTGCTATCACTCGGATATTGCAATAAGAACACGATGCCCGAAAATCACTCTGAGTCAGATAGGTTTTAAATGGTAATAAAAAAGCGTCCGTTTAAGGACGCTTTGACATTTTTATTAGTGTATTAAATTAGCGCGTTAAGATAGTTATCAACACAACATTATTTGAGTTTTTTGCCTTTGCTTGGGGCTTGACCAACTTTCATTTTCACGCGGCGGCCCTGCATGCTTTTTTCGGCAATGATCTGCTCGCTGACGTTGTCGAGTCGCTGTTGTTTCTTGGCAAAACTGCGACGGGTTTGTAGCTGCTTTAACAGCAAGTCGCGGCTACCAACTTCGTATCCGGGAACGGTAATACGACGAATTTTTTGGCCGATAAGCTTTTCTATATCCGCTAGGGTGCGCTCTTCTTCACGGCTCACAAATGAAATCGCAACCCCAGATTTACCTGCACGGCCAGTACGGCCGATACGGTGAACATAGTCTTCGGCAAGGAAAGGTAAGTCGAAGTTGACCACATACTCAAGGCTGGGAATATCTAAACCGCGGGCGGCCACTTCGGTCGCCACTAGCACACGTACTTTACCGGATACAAATTCGCGCAGCGCACGGCGACGGCTACCTTGGGCTTTTTCACCGTGGACGACTTCAGAGGGAATACCATCTAAATTTAATTCTTTAACCAGAGTATCCGCTGCATCGCGGGTCGCGGTAAACACTAACACTTGTTGCCAGTTTTTCTTACCAATCAACTCCGATAATAGCTCGCGTTTACGACGCTGCTCTACCGGATACACCACTTGGCTAACGGTATCGGCGGTGGTGTTTTGTTTATCGGCGCTGATCACTTGGGGTTTGACCATCATCTCGTTAGCCAGTTTTTTCACTGCGCTGGAGAAGGTGGCTGAAAACAGTAGGTTTTGACGCTTCTTGTTGACCGCTTGAAGGATTTTTTGAATGTCGGCACTAAAGCCCATATCCAGCATGCGATCGGCTTCATCGAGCACTAAAAAGTCAACGCTAGACAGACTTAAGTTACAGGCGGTAAGGTGCTCGAGTAAACGGCCAGGGGTCGCGACAATAATATCGGCACCGCGTTTTAACTTTTGGGCTTGAGTCTCAACCTTTACGCCACCGTAGATCGTTAATACGCTGAAATTTAAATACTTGCTGTAGGCTTCAACGTTTTCTGCTACTTGGGCGGCAAGTTCGCGAGTCGGAGTGAGGATTAATACCCGCGTGTTAGATTTTAAGGTTTCACTTGGGTTTTCAACCATTTTTTGTAGGATCGGCAGTGCGAAGGCGGCGGTTTTACCTGTGCCGGTTTGCGCGCTGGCGAGCACATCTTGGCCGCGGCGGATGGCTGGGATCGCTTGCTGCTGAATCGGTGTCATTTTTTGATAACCGCAATCTGAGATAGCGCGTAAAATCTCGGGGCAAAAACTAAAAGATTCAAATCTCATTTTGGATTCCTGTCATTCACTCATTCAATCATTCAAGCGCCTCACCCTATTACAGACACTTTTACAGCAAAGTATTCTGCCATGGGCGAACGTTAACGCACTTGTTTGTGCCTTTCTAACGCTTAGCGGTCAGAAAAATGGCGGGCGCGGAGTATAGCAAAATTTTCGGTTAAAACCTGTACTTTTTAACCCTTTGGCTGTTTATAACGATATTGCTGCTGTTTTGCTGATAATAGAGGATTAACTTAAGGCGTGGATTGGCTTGGATAAAGGATGCCGCGCTATTGTGTGTCGACAATCGCGCGGCATTACAGCTAGCCAAAGGCGCGGCGTAGGCCAAGTGCTTTTTCAGCGCTGTGTTTTAAATGATTGGCGGCATCACCAATCTGATGCGTTGCCGCGAGGTTTTCACTGCTGCTTTGGGTGATGAAATGAATATTGTTGGTGATTTCATGCACCACTTGGCGCTGCTGATCAGCGGCCACCGCATTTTGCTGTGCAAAGGTGTGGATCTCGCTGACTTCTTGGTAAATGGTGTTGACGTTTTTGGCGGAGGTTTGAATGTCGTTAGCGCATTGCTCTGCATGTTGGCGGCTTTGCTCCATTTCTTTTGCCCACGCATTTAACATGCTGAACATCTTATCGACACTCTGCGAAATACTGTTGGTCGATAACTGAGTGCGGCTCGATAGGGCGCGCACTTCATCGGCCACCACTGCAAAGCCGCGCCCTTGTTCACCCGCTCTCGCGGCTTCAATGGCGGCATTGAGGGCAAGCAGGTTAGTTTGCTCAGCAATAGAATCAATCTCACCCATGGCACTGGCAACTCGTTCAGCTTCTTGATTAAGCAGATTGGCATTATTCGCTGCATCGGCGACGGATTTAGCCAGCTGTTCGACCTTTTGGGTATTAGCCTTCATATTGGCGCTGCTTTTTAGGCAGAGATCATAGGCGGTATTAATGCTGGTTGAGGTTCGTTGAGTGTTTTGAGCAACTTCGGTAATCGTCGAACTCATTTCTTCCATTGCACTTGCCAGTTGCTCGAGCTGGTTTTTCTCTTGATCTAGGCTGGCATAGGTTTGTTCAGTGGTGACCACAAGTTGATCGGCTATCGCATGCAATTGATTAGCTTGATCTTGAGTGCGGCCGAGTACGCCATTCATCTTGGCTTGTAATAAAATCAATTGAAAATCGAGAATCGATGAGGTGTCAGCTCCCGAGTAGATGTAGCGACTTATAGAATCGTATTTTGTTTGCATATCAATCAACTTGGCCGGAATACGAAAGGCTTCATCGTAGAAGATAGCTAAGTTAAGGCCCATTAAAATCGCGCCAGCGATAATCACTCCCCAACCCCAAAGGTAACCCGCAATTAATAATCCTGTCGATGCAACTACAGCAGAGACAACACGTTTTTGCATCAAACTAAGTGGCTTAGCAATGGATTTATTGTCCAATAACCTGCGGTAAATAGCTGTTGCTCTAGTGACATAGGCTGCCTGTGGTTGCAGACGAACCGACTGATAACCAACAATTGTGCCATTCTCAAACACGGGAGAAACAAAGGCATCAACCCAATAAAAATCGCCATTTTTACAGCGATTTTTAACTATGCCACGCCAAGATTGGCCCGATTTTAGTTTTTGCCACATCTCTTTAAAAGCGGCACTAGGCATATCGGGATGGCGCACTTTGTTATGCGGATGCCCAATTAATTCTTCGGTGCGGTATCCTGATACTTCGACAAATCGTTGATTAACATAGGTAATAATCCCGCGGGTATCTGTGGTGGAAATCAATTCGTCTTGAGGAGTGAGGCGGATCTCTTGTGCGTGATGATGGTTGTTACTGATTTTATTGTGACTAGGGTTACTCTGGCTCATTTCGTGTGTCCATTCTGGGCCGATATTATGATTAGGGTAAATGTAATGCTAAAGCTTGTGCCGACTCTCATGGGGGGCGGCTAATTATGTGATAATGGTATCATTTTTGTGTGGATATTGGAGAGTGGTTTTTAGCATTATCCATAAGAAAAGTAATGCATTTTTATTTTTCTAACTTTTTAAAAATATTAGTTTTTTTATTGCTATTTAAACGAGTGTTTATCCTGTTCATCGGCATATTTAGTGTGATATCTACTTTAGTATTAGCGGTTTTTGTCAGGTTAATAAGGTTGTTTTGAAGCAATAGGGAGAGGGTTTATACAAGCCAACGTCAGTGCATAAAGCGCTTTATATAGTGAATATTCGTCGTCCTTTGTGAGCCTCACAGGCATTGTGCCCACATGTTGCACTGACTCAAAAGAAAGTCGCGTCAATGCACCTTGGATTGAAATACCAGTGATAGTCCGAATTGATTAGATATCTAGGGCGTGTTGACGTTTCTAGATTAAATTTTGTTCGTTCTGGCAAGCTCATGCTCACGAAGCGAGGAATGATGTGTAGTTTACTCAAATGACGAGCGGCTCTTATGACAGAAAGTAGGAGCAAGTGCTTGCCAGACGAACCCTTCGGGCAGCACTTGGCTGAAGTTTCTGCTGCGTTATCGTCCGTTTATGTAGAATGCTACACAGCACGGACTTTGCCTTGCATAAACATCAGCCAAATTGCTGCAAAAATAACCCTGAAACGTCAACATGCCCTAATGTTGTTGGTATTACATGATGATCTGCGGTTTACTGACGCACAAACCTAAAATGGTGTAGCTTCAATACTCTAAAACAATAAACCCAAGACAGTGTGTCTTGGGTTTATCTAGTTACGAGGGGTTTTAACTATGAGTCATTAAATAGCTTTTGTCGCCTGTGTGAGCCACTCTAGTTCAGTGCCAGACATCAAAGGCGACAGGGTATTAAACACTTTCTGATGGTAAGCATTAAACCAGTCGATTTCGCCTTGGGTTAACAGGCTCTTATCGATAAGGCGAGCATCCATTGGGATCAGCGTTAGGGCATCGAATTCATACATTTCACGTTCGGCGCCCTTTAAGGCTTCGCAATGCTGCACTACCACTAGATTTTCGAGGCGAATACCAAAACTGTCGGCGCGGTAATAACCTGGCTCATTTGATAACACCATGCCAGGCAGTAAGGCGATAGCATTAAGATTTTTACCGATGCGCTGTGGGCCTTCATGCACACTCAGGAAATGACCGACGCCATGGCCTGTGCCGTGGTCGTAATCAAACCCATGTTGCCACAGATATTGGCGGGCAAAAGCATCGAGTTGTTGGCCTGTCGTGCCTTTAGGGTAGCGGGCTTGATCTAAGGCGATATGGCCTTTAAGTACCAGTGTCACCATCTTTTTCTGTTCATCACTTACTTCGCCAATGGCGATGGTGCGGGTGACGTCCGTGGTGCCGTCCAGATATTGAGCGCCAGAATCCACTAAGTAGATGCTGTTCATCGTCATCATCGCAGGCGTGCCATTGTTATGGTTATAGTGACACATGGCCGCATTGGCACCAGCGGCGGAGATGGTGTCGAAGCTTGGCTCGCGATACTTGGGATCTTCGAGGCGGAAACTCTCTAACTTGTCGGCAAGAGTGGCTTCATCGTGCAGACGATTAGCCGCGACTTCGGCATCGAGCCATGCAAGAAAACGACTTACGGCTACACCATCACGGATGTGGCTGGCGCGCATACCTGCTAATTCGGCGGCATTTTTTTGGGCTTTAGGAAGAGAGACTGGGTCGATACCGGCAATCAATTTGGCGCCAGCATCGCGGGCAAGATTTTGTGCCCAAGCGTTAGCAGAGTTGGGATCGGCCAGCAGCTTCACACCCTGCAAACTTGCCAAGGTATCGGCAAGGGCGGCTTCGCTCTTAAAGCTCACACCCGCTCCAACGTGTTCCTCAATGCCTTCGGGGAGTTTGCTCAAATCGGTAAACAGCTGCATATCACCATTGGCGTGAAGTAGCGCGCAGCCGAGCACGACAGGCAGACGCGGCACGTCGCTGCCACGGATATTGAGCAGCCAGCAGAAAGAATCTAAAGCGGCAATCAGCGCAACATCGGCGCCGGCTTTTTTGACTAGTGCGCCAATCTCGGTCCGTTTTTGCAGGCTGGTCTTACCCGCACTTTCATTACTAAATAAGGTGATAGCTGCGCTCGACGGTGCAGGTCGATTTTGCCAGTGCTTATCAATCGGATTCTGTTCGACGGCAACCAGTTCAATTTGGGCTTTCGCTAACGTCGCTTTGGCGTTTTCAAACCAGGCTAAGGTGTGTAAACGGGCATCAAATCCGACACGTGAATCTGCGGGTAACGTGTCGCATAACCATTCGATTTGCGGAGTGTCTGTCAGGCTTTCATAGCTAAAGAGGTTTGCATCGACCTGTAAACGCACTTGTACCGTATAACGACCATCGGTAAAAATGGCGGCTTTGTCTTTTAGGACAATGGCCATGCCAGCTGAACCGGTAAAATCCGTCGCCCAATAAAGACGCTCATTGTGCTCTGGCACATATTCGCCTAAATACTCATCGGCGCGCGGAATAATAAAGGCGTCTAGGTTGGCGTTTGCTAGCTCGCTACGAATGGCGGCAAGACGGTTGGCAATCTTATTTGATTGCAATGGTTGTGACGACGAAAGTAACGACATAGGGGCTCCAAATTGATGGCATGGGCTACAAAGGTAGGCTGCCAAATTATCATGGGTAATGCTGGCGAAAAGGATGCAAATTGACAGCGATTATCGCAAGCTCAGCAACGAAGTTGCAAGGTATGGAATAAAGGATTTTGTATACAATTTTGTTTTTTAGGCAACATTTTGTGATGAAAATGGCTGTGATCTCTCGCTAATAATCAAATTAAATTGTTATCTGAATCACTCTGGAATCATGACTAATTCTTACAAATTAGCTACTTAAGTTTTATTCAATCGCTAATATTGACCCATTATGCTAACATTCGCCATCTCCGCTCGGGGTCAGAGGGGAGCACATGTATCAGTGGAGTTGGCGATGCAAACATTAACAATAGACGTGGGCGGTAGCAAAGCCCTGTTCGAACTTCAACTCAAGGGGCATACAGAACAATATAAAATCCCCACGGGTGAAGGCTTTAAAATAGAAGACTTAAATAATCAAATCGCGGCGTTGGAACGGGATTATGATTTACAGAACTACCATTTAGCGATCGCTGTACCTGGACTCGTACAACAGAATCGTTTGGTGTCCTGTAAATCTCTGCCCGGTCTCAATGGGCTAGATTTTGAAACCGTGAAAACCCAAGGTGAACTTAAGTTTATCTGCAATGATATCGACGCCGGTATGCAGGCAACCTGTGATGAAAAATATGCCTGTGAGTTGTTAGTCATGTGTGGCACTGGGATTGGCATGTCGATCGCGTTGAGCGGCAAGGCTTTTACGGGGGCTACGGGAGTGGCGGGGGAGCTTGGGCATTGCCGAGTGATGACGGAGGCGGGGGAGTTTAGTCTCGAGCAGCTCGCCAGCGGCGATTCTATCCGCAGCCGTAAGATCTCCACCGCCGATGATTTATATCTCGCCGGCACTTATCTGGGGATGGGGCTAGCATGGGCGGTAAATCTCTTTAATCCTAATCGGATCTGGTTAGCGGGCGGCATGATGAACAGTGCGCCTTACTATAAAGGATGTCTGGACAGTTTAAGACGCATGGCCTTGAGTGCGCCATTAGCCGAAATGAAGATTAATCGTGTCGATGATATGGAAACCTTAGTCTGCCGTGGCTTATCGGTGATCTTGGCTAGGGATTACTCGAAGGACGCCGCCTAACGGCTTTTGATTGAGATGCGAATTGGTCAAGATTGAGGCGTGATAAGTTCGTTCAGGCGATTAATCTTGGCTTACTGACGCTGATATTGATTCAGATATTGGTTCAGATTAGGTCGAGAACAACAGCATGCGGCCATCGGATTTGTGTGTTTGCAGTGCACTCTGCATATCACCTTGTTCGATGACCGCATTTTTGTTTACACGAGTTATCGAACAGCGCCCTGCATAACCTCTTTCTTAAGAATTTCGATTTTTGTGTTGTTTTTGCTGTTGATTACTCGAGGCGATGATTCGACTCAATTGCATAATCAATCCCTTTAAATACAATTAATTGCTAATTTTTTGCACTCAAAAGTTCTTCCTATCTTTAAATCTAAGTCTGCATGAATAATCGGTACAACGGCCTGTTTGTTAATATTTAGTTGCAATTTAACGCTATCTCGGCATATGCTAATTAATGTAATGACAACGTTGTCATTTGTGTGAAAGGCAAACCAATCGAAAGATTGGGACGCAAAGCCTCCGGTCTAAGGGTTGTTAGTACCTATGATAGCGGGGATACCGCAGGTTGTTTCTTCATGCCGCCGTTGTAGGCACATGGTTTTAAGAGTGTTGTTTCCTGTCTACGCTTTGTTTGCCTTATTGATGCATAACTTACTCAATAGGGAAATCTCATGTTTAAGACTCAAATCTCCACTTCGGCGATGCTAGTGGCCTCGGTGCTGGCATCCGCGGCCAGTTTCCAAGCCTTTGCAGCGCTCCCCGGTAAACCGACCTTAGGTTGGGGGGAAACCAAGTTTGCCATTATCGAGGTGAATCAAGCCGCCTCAGCCTATAACCAATTAGTGACGGTTAAAGATGCCGCCGATGTGTCGGTAAGTTGGAATCTGTGGAATGGCAATGTAGGTGATAAAGCTCAGGTTTTACTCAATGGCAGCCCTGTGTGGGAAGGGCCATCAGGTGTTTCTGGAACCGCAAATTTTAAGGTGAGTAAAGGTGGTCGTTATCAGATGCAAGTGCAACTGTGTAACAGTGACGGTTGTACAAAAAGCGATGCTAAAGAAATCCTCGTTGCTGATACTGATGGCAGCCATCTAGTCCCACTGAATGCGCCTTTAAAGGAAAACAATCGTCCCTACGCGAATAAATCGGGCAAAGTGGTCGGGGGGTATTTCGTAGAGTGGGGCGTTTATGAGCGGAAATTCCCTGTCGATAAGATCCCCGCGCAAAACTTAACCCATATTTTATATGGCTTTACGCCCATTTGTGGCGGCAACGGTATCAATGATAGTTTAAAAGAAATTGAGGGTAGCTTTGAGGCATTACAGCGTGCCTGTGCTGGCCGTGCTGATTTTAAAGTGGCGATTCACGATCCTTGGGCGGCGGTGCAAATGCCACAAGCTGGTGTGAGCGATTACTCCGATCCCTACAAAGGCAACTTCGGCCAATTGATGGCATTAAAGCAAGCCTATCCCGATTTGAAGATCCTCCCGTCCGTTGGTGGCTGGACGCTCTCTGATCCCTTCTACTTTTTAGGGGATAAAACCAAGCGCGATACCTTTGTAGCTTCGGTGAAAGAGTTTTTACAAACTTGGAAGTTCTTTGATGGTGTGGATATTGATTGGGAGTTCCCCGGCGGCAGCGGCGCAAATCCAAGCTTAGGTAACGCCAATGATGGTCAAACCTATGTCATTTTAATGCGCGAATTAAGGGCAATGCTCGATGAGTTGAGTGCTGAAACCGGACGCACCTATGAACTTACCTCTGCTATCAGTGCAGGCGATGACAAGATTGCGAAAGTTGATTATCAGGCTGCACAGCAGTATATGGATTATATTTTCCTGATGAGTTATGACTTTAACGGTGGCTGGACTAATACTGAACTCGGCCATCAAACCAATCTCTACGAGGCAAGCTGGGATCCAAATACTCGCTATACCACAGATAATGGTGTTAAAGCATTGCTCTCGCAAGGTGTCACGCCAGGTAAGATTGTGGTTGGTGCGGCCATGTATGGTAGAGGCTGGACTGGCGTGAGTGGCTATAGTGGTAACAATCCATTCACTGGCACGGCGACGGGTAAAGTCAAAGGCACTTGGGAAGCCGGAGTGGTTGATTATCGCCAAATTGCCAAGGATTACATGGGGGCTGGTTGGAGTTATGCCTATGACGAAACCGCAGAAGCGCCTTCTGTCTTTAATGCATCTACAGGTGACTTAATCACTTTCGACGATGCGCGTTCGGTGAAAGCCAAAGGTCAGTATGTGCTGGCAAATCAGTTAGGTGGGTTGTTTGCATGGGAATTGGATGCCGATAATGGCGATATTCTCAATGCCATGCACGAAGGTTTAGGCCATGGCGAGGGAACCACTCCGCCAGCGAATAGATCACCTATCGCAAATGCGGGCGCAGATGTGGCTGTCACAGGCGCAGTGGATGTACAACTTAACGGCAGTGGTTCGCGTGACCCTGAAAACGCAGTTTTAGGTTATCAATGGACACAGGTTTCAGGCCCAAGTTTAGTGATTAGCAACGCAGATTTAGCGAATGCCTCGGTGCCGTTGTCAGCGACGCAGTCCGATGTCGTGTATGTGTTTAGCTTGCAAGTGACTGACCCTGAAGGTTTATCCTCAACGGATACTGTGACCATTACCCATAAGGCAGATACACCTAATCAAGCGCCTGTGGTAAATGTGCCTGCGAGCGTGACAGTTGAAGCAGGGCAATCGGTGAGTATCAATGCGACTGCGACCGACGCAGATGACGATAGCCTCACCTACGCATGGACAGTGCCAAGCAGCCTTGCGGCGAGCGGACAAAACAGTGCCACCCTTGTGATCACGGCGCCGAGTGTTTCTCAATCGACTCAGTATAGTGTGAGTGTATTAGTTTCTGATGGTGCGTTAGATACCAGTGCTACCTTGACCTTAACTGTAACGCCTAAGGTGACGGGGGGGCAATGTGATGCTACCGACCCCAACGCGGCAAATTATCCCGTTTGGAATGCGACCAGTATTTACAACACGGGCAATACCGTTAGTCATAATCAATTGGTGTGGAAGGCCAAATACTGGACTCAAGGCAATACGCCCTCAAGAACCGCCGATCAATGGCAATTGTTGAGTAAGGTTGAGTTAGGTTGGGATGCGGGCGTAGCCTACAACGGCGGCGCGACCACTAACTATAAAGGTCGCAAGTGGCAGGCAAAATGGTGGACTAAGGGAGATGTGCCCGGTGTCGCGTCCGTTTGGACTGATATAGGTGCAGCAGCGTGCCCGTAAGGGATATTAATAACGCTTAAATAAAACAAAGCCCTGCAATGCAGGGCTTTGTTTTTAATATGGAAACTAATTTATCTTCAACAGTTCAACATCAAAAATCAGTACCGAACCACCACCAATTTTGCCTGTGCTACGATTGCCGTAGGCAAGCTCACTTGGAATAAAGAAGCGATACTTATCGCCTTCAACCATCAGTTGCACGCCTTCGGTCCAACCTTTAATCACCCGATCCAACGGGAAGGCAATGGGCTCACCGCGCTCGACCGAGCTATCAAATACGGTACCGTCGATCAAAGTGCCGTGGTAATGCACAGTCACTGTATCACTCGCCTTAGGATGAACAGTGCCTGAGCCTTGATTTAACACTTTATATTGCAAACCTGAAGCTGTGGTAACCACATCTTCTTTGGTTTTGTTTTGCGCTAAAAATTCATTACCTAAACGGATATTTTCCTGCGCTGCTTTTTGGTTGTTCATCGAGGTAAAGAAGTAAAAAATCACCCCAGCAATCACAACAACGGCAAGTAACATTTTCATTTTAAGGAACACCTTAGTCAATTTTGGCTATGTTATCAGTTTTTTAGCGTGAGAGGCTAGCGATGTTCGTGCGCGTAGCCGTGGATGATTCGCGTTACATTTTCTCACGCTTTAAAAGCATCCGAAGGCTTTATCCAGCTTTAGATATCGCTTAACCTGTGGCATTAGACTCTATAAAAACTCAATAAAAACAGATAAGAAGAATAAACAAGGATAGTCCTATGTTAACCAAAGCCGCAAAACCGTTGGTCAAGCTTGTCGACCGTTATTTACCCGATCCCTATATTTTTGTCTTACTCCTCACGCTAGTCGTGATGATATCGGCCGTGGTGGCCGAGCAAAAAACACCCATGGACGTCATCAGTTACTGGGGCGATGGCTTTTGGGCACTACTGAGTTTTTCAATGCAGATGCTGTTAGTGCTGGTGGCGGGATTTATGCTTGCCAGCTCACCACCGATAAAAAAATTGCTCGATGCCATCGCCGGCTTGGCTAAGTCTGCGCCGCAGGCGATTATCTTAGTGACGCTGGTTTCTCTGGCTGCCAGTTGGATTAACTGGGGTTTTGGTTTGGTAGTCGGCGCGTTATTTGCCAAGGCGTTGGCCCGTAAGGTACGAGTGGATTACCGTTTATTGGTTGCTAGTGCTTACTCTGGTTTTGTAGTTTGGCACGGCGGCTTGGCGGGGTCTATTCCGTTAACCATTGCCACTGCGGGGCATTTCTCAGAATCACAAATTGGCATTATCTCTACCAGTGAGACCATTTTTGCCAGTTTTAACTTGCTGTTAGTACTGATTTTGTTTGTGGTGATGCCACTGGTAAACCGTTTTATGTTGCCAGAAGAAAAAGACAGCATCTATATCGACCCTAAGGCGCTTGAAAATGTGAGTAGTGAAGAGAGCAACACAGCGCATGCGCCAAACGCTATTACTCGTCCCGCAGATACATTAGAAAATAGCCGTTTACTGGGCTGGAGTGTGGGCGGCGCAGGGCTGGTGTATTTAGGCTATTACTTTGCAGTGCAGGGCGGCAGCTTAAACCTTAATTTAGTTAACTTTTTATTTTTGTTCCTTGCCATAGTGCTGCATCAAACGCCACGCAGTTTATTGCTGAGTCTTAACGAAGCGATTAAAGGCGGTGCGGGCATTGTGATTCAGTTCCCCTTCTACGCAGGCATTATGGCGGTGATGATGCAATCGGGTTTAGCCCAAAGTATCTCCGAAGGATTTGTAGCCATCGCCAGTGCAGAAAGCCTGCCATTTTGGAGCTTTATCAGCGCAGGCATTGTGAACATTTTTGTACCTTCGGGCGGCGGACAATGGGCGGTGCAGGCGCCGATTATGTTGCCAGCGGCTGAAGCGCTGGGCGCCGATGTGGCACGTGTTGCTATGGCGGTGGCTTGGGGTGATGCATGGACCAATCTTATTCAGCCTTTCTGGGCTCTACCTGTGCTGGCCATCGCCGGATTAAAGGCGCGGGATATTATGGGATTCTGTTTAATGCAGTTGATTATCACAGGGGTCATTATCAGTATTGCCCTAAGCTGGTTTTAAGTACTGATATAGCTCAAAATTTCCCCGTTAAAAGAATTAACGGTTAACGGGGCTAATTTTTTTCATTGCGACTTCCGTATTGTGTCAATTCCAAATGTGGCCGACATTTTGTTATGTATGAGCCTTGAATTGGTGTCCCTAAGGGCTCTACAACTTGTAGGCATGCTGACATTCGTATCTTCAGATTGATTGGGGATTCAGGTTGATTGGAGATGCGCGCTTTAAATCAATCTATCCATCACTCCGGTTTGGAGCCCATAAACCAGCAAGGCCAAG
>AACY020304100.1_pt1 | contig 37025 bp, 33 predicted proteins | sample 267378 | NCBI WGS metagenome assembly AACY02 (sample SAMN02954345, study PRJNA13694) | marine metagenome | biome: aquatic; feature: ocean; material: water; isolation source: isolated as part of a large dataset composed predominantly from surface... | reverse complement strand
TTGTTGTTATCCAGTAGACAGTCCAATCATAGCTTTATTCGAAATATTCGAAATCGTTATCATGTATCATCAAAGAGATTTCGATCGATTACGAAAATGGAGACTGAACGGCTTCAGGCGCCATGCCGATCAACCCACATCGCTCAGTCGGTACCGCGTCCCGCGGCCAGCACCACTCTTGGCGACCGACCCGTCCGCGAGCAGCGCAGCGATCGCGGCGTTCCACTGCGCATCGCTGAGACCCGTGGCGGCTAGGACGTCGGCCTTGCTCGCACCGTCGACTGTGGCTTCGATGGCTTGCTTGATGGAATCCATCACGGCGGGATCGGGGACCGCCGATGCCCCGGAGCGCTGGCGGCCCGTTGTGCTTCGCGGGCGGCGCGCTGGCCCGCGGCCCGATCCGCGGCGTCCGCCGCCTCGGCCTGTGGCCGGCGGCGGGGCGTCGAGCAGGCTCTGGAGGGCATCCTTCACCGCGGCGGAGGTGCGCTCGGCGATGAGCTGGTCGATCTCCGCCTGCGGGACCTTCACCGGCTGCCATTTGCCGTCGTCGTCCTCTTCCCAGAAGACGTTCTCCAAGTCGTGGGCGATGGCCAGGCTGCGGTCTTTCGCGCACTTGGGGATGACCCGCTCAGGCCAAAGGTGCATGGCGAGGTGCGCCCAGTCGTACTTGCCCTCGCAGAGCGCGTCCCAGGTTTTCTTCAGCTCCTTCTGCCAGGGCTTGTGCTGCGGCACGAGTCGCCAGAGCGGGGCGAAGTTGATGATGACGCCGTCGTCCAGGTCGGGGTTCCAGAGCGGCACCACGCGCTTCACCTCGGCGAGGAAGGCGCGCAGCTCTTCGACCAGCGCCTATTGCGCGGCAAGTTCCTTGCGATGGGCGGCAGTCGCGCCGGCGCGCAGCTCCACGGTCAGCGCCCCGAGGCGCCGCTCCTCGTGGGCGAGCTTGGGTGCGACGAAGTCGTTCTGGACGCGGAAAAACGTGTCCTTGGTGAAGACATGGATGTAGAGCCAGGCCGAGTAATCGACCGACGCCGTCGCCAGCTGCCAGTAGATCGGCGCTTTGCGGCGGCTCTTCGAGTACATTTTGATATGAAGCGGGAAGAAGTCCCTCGCGAGCCAGTCGCGAAGGTTCTGGGGCCCTTGCCCCGCCCCCTGGGTTGCAGTAGGTCCTTCTCCACCAGGAGCCAGTTCACACATCGGGGCCGCGAGTGGTCTCGAGCACAACGACGGGGTGATCCAGCTGAAGCCGCTCCGCGAGCCGGCGAATACCTCGATCCAGGGTCACCAGCCCCTGCCCGCTGCCGGCAAGCGCCAGATGCAGGGGTCGGCGATGTCCATGCCCGCCTCGTACCAGCGCAAGGCCACCGCAATCTGCGTCGCTTGCTCGACCCGAACATTGGGAAGGCCTGCCACGTGTCGCAGCCGTACGGCGACCGTTGCGCGGTCCAACGCATAGCCACGCTTGGAGCCCATGACCCAGGCGGCCTCCAGCACCACGGTTGGCAGTAGCAGGCACTCGTTGTCACGCAGGAAATCGGTCGCCAAACGGGTCTGCTCGGTGTCGTCCTTGAGGGCGTAGCGGAGGTCGATATTGGTATCGAGGGCGATCACCGATGCTCCCCCGCCTCCCAATCCACCGCCTCGCGCATCGCCTCCAGGCTCAGAGGCTTGCCCTGATAGACCGATGGCGTCTCCGGGTCTTCGATACTGGTCTCTGAAAAAACCGCTGCATCGCCCCGCACCTGACCCCTGGCCAGCAGAAAATCGACAAACTCGGATAGGAGCCGTAGTCGGGCAGGATCGAGCCGTTGGGCCTTTTCGACAATCTCTTCAACATCGGTCATTGTGAGAGCCTCCGGGTCGTCGACTGTTTGCGCGCTTCGGGTTCGGGGTTCAGTCTGCTTAATCTCGCACCCTGCACCCTGGACCCTACTGAATCAACACCTTCTTGCCGGCGCCGATGAGCTCCAGACACTGCTCCTTCAGCCCATCTAAGGCTTGATCGAGCTGCTCCTCGGTCTCGACGCCCCCGGAAAAGTAGCTGGCGGCCGAGACCTTCACGACGCGGTTGCCGTCCAGCAGGCGCAGCAGCTCCTCGACGGCCTTGTTGCGGCGTACGGCGCTGGCATCCGCATCCGCACGCAGCTGCGGGATGGAGGGTGACTTAGCGGGCGCGGCGGTATAGTTGGCGAGGAGTTCGGCAATGCGATGACGTTGGTCGTCGTCGATCTGCTCCCGGCCCGGGGTCGCGTAGAGCTGCTCCAGTGCCGCCTCGTAGGCCCGGCTGCGGGCCTCGACGGCCGCCGTGAGCCGCGCGGCGTAGGCGTCTTCCAGCGTTTTAGTGTGCTGGTCGATCGCGGGCAGCTCGCGGAAGAAGGTCTCGCGGGCGATCAGGTCCCCGAGGGCGTTGGCGTGCTCGCGGTCGGCGTCGGTGACATCGGGCTCGCCTTCGAGGAAGGGCCAGGTTTGATCGAGCGCGGCGCGCGCGATGGTCGCGACGCGGCGCAGGGCCGACAGGCGTTCCGGCGCCAGTGTGTCCAGGGCGCGCCAAGCGCCCTTGAACTCGTCAATCTCGGCGACGAGGGCAGTATCTCCGGGGTGATCTACAAAGTGGATGTCTGGATCATCACCCACTTTTACACCCAAAAACAAACATTTATCAACCGCCCGCACCCGATTCTGCACCCATTGACATCCAATCTCGGGAGGGCGTGAGGCTCACCGCTGCCAGTAGGCCATGTGTCCCTCGGGAAGCAGGGCCTGTTGCGCCTGGGCCGCCTAGACCGCCGCGTGACCGTGCTCGGCGCTGACGCGAAGCAGCAGCGCCCTCCCCGCCCGCCTCCTCGGGCGACGGGCTCTTCATGGGGCGCGGTGCCTCGGACACGTCTTCCAGCAACGAAGTCCGGTCTACCACCACGTCATCACGCGGCGAGCCACCTTCTCGTTCGTGATCTCGCATGGTCATCGCTCTCCTCGGGAGGTTTTCCGGTCCCCTGGATGCCAGAGCCCGGTCCTTGATCCGTGGATCAGCGTTCTCTACCATCGGCGATCCTGGCTCGCCTCGGCGCTGGAGCCTTCCGCGCCACGTCCGGCGCTGATGGACGCTCGATCTGCGGCAGCTTCTCGATGGCCGCTGGCGCCCGATCCTTCTCCAGGTCCATCACATAGCCGGTGATCTTATCGGTGTCCCTGGAGGTCCGCAGGATCTCCTTCGGGTCGTCCTTCAGAATCTGGACCCAGCTCTTGACGTAGGCGGCGTGCTGGCCGGGGTCGTGGCCGATGCCGAGCTGGTCACCGATCATCAGCGAGGCGATCTCGGCCCTCAACTCCTTCTTGGCGTAGCCGACGCTGCCGAACGGATGGGCCAGGTCGCGGTCGAGCCGGCTGGGGTGGCCACTCGCGTGGCCAAGCTCATCCTTCACCGGGACCTGGTCGTTGAGCTTCCAGTACTGCACCAGGGTGCCTTTCTCGCCGCGGCGGACCTGGGCGCCGACACCCCAGGGCTTGCCTCCTCGATCGGACCGGTCGCCAGCTCGCGTCCGTAGTGTTGGATCGCGTCACGGGGGGAGATGCCCATGTGTCCACCGAGGGCGCTGAAGGCGTCGCCGGCAGGGTCAAAGATCTCGTTCTGGCCGTTGCGCGAGATGTCGTCCAAGTGCGCGGCCAGCCCTTCCTTCGAGCGGGCGAAGCTGGTGATCTTCACCATCACCTGGGGCATGGGCGAGCTGATTCAGGTTGATACCGAGTCCGCAGCGTTGCTTGTTGTGCTCGGCGAGCGAGGCGATCAGCTCATGCCCGAGGCCAACCTCGGACGTGACGCGATGGCTCGCGGCATTGCGCAGCCAGGCCGACAGCGTGGTGCAGCCCCCGCATCAAGCTGCTCCACCGCCTCGCCGTCATAGAATAAGGGGGTGGCGCGCAGGATCGTTTGCGGGGGCGCTGGCCATGGCCTTTGTCGCGGCGACGGTTTCAGCCGGTGAAGGCCGCCTCACAGAGTGCCAGCAGCGTCGCCGGAAACATGCCGAGCACCAGCATCGAGAGGCCATTGACGCTCACCGCAATGCGGGCATCGCGCGCGCCGTCGACGGCGGCATCCAGCTCGGGCTTGTCGAAGTAGATCATCTTGACCACGCGCAGATAGTAGAACGCGCCGACGATGGAGAACGTCACCGCCACGATAGCGAGCCAAACGAGCCCGATGTCGATGACCGCCTGGAGCACCAGCAGCTTGGCCATGAAGCCCACCAGCGGCGGTACCCCGGCCATGGAAAACATCACCAAGGTCATCATCGCCGCCAGCCAGGCATCGCGCTCACCAAGACCCTTGAGGTCATCGAGATTCTCGGCCTCAAAGCCCTGGTGGGAGATCATCACGAGCACCCCAAAGGCCCCGGCCGACATCAGCGCATACACCACAGCGTAGAACATGGCCGCGGCATAGCCGTCCGGCGTACCGGCCAGTAGCCCCAAAAAGATGAATCCCACGTGCGAGATAGTGGAATAGCCGAGCATCCGCTTGATATTGCTCTGGGCGATGGCGACGACGTTGCCGATGGCCAGGGACAACACCGACAACATCACCAGAATCTCGGACCATTCGCTGGCCAGGCCCGGCAGCCCGTCCACTAGGATGCGCACCGCCATGGCGAAGGCCGCCACCTTGGGCGCGCTGGACAAAAAGAGCGCCACAGGCGTCGGTGCCCCCTGATAGACATCCGGAATCCACATGTGGAACGGCACGGCGCCAAACTTAAAGGCGACACCAATGATCACGAATACCAGCCCGAAGACCAGGATGCGATTCTCCATGCCCTGCGTGGCCACGGCTTCGGCCACAGCTGCAAACCCGAGCGCCCCGGTCGCGCCATACAGCATCGAGATCCCATAGAGCAGCATGCCGGAACCGAGCGCCCCGAGCACGAAATACTTCATCGCCGCCTCGGCCCCGGTGCTCGAATCCCGGTTGAAGGCGACCAGCGCATACAGACAGAGCGCCAGCAGTTCCAGGCCCAGATACATCACCAGGAAGCCGTTGGCAGAGATCATGATCAGGATACCGAGCAATGCAAACAGCATCAGCACATGGAACTCGCCAACCCACAGGCTGCGCTCGCGCATGTAGCGCGCGGAGTACGCGAAGGCGAGCGCGGTCACCACCAACACCACACCCTTGAGCAGATCGCTCATCGGGTCGCGCACGAAGGCTTCGCCAAACGCATGGGTTGGCGTCGGCCCCCAAGCAAAGCCGACGATGCCGACGACGGCGATGGCGACGCCCAGGCCGACAAAACTGATGAGCTGATTGACGTCCTTACGCGCCTCCGGCAAGTAGAGATCCGCGATCAGCACCGCGCAGGCTGTGATCAGCACCACCAGCTCCGGCAGGAGGGTAAAGAGGTCGATGGCTTGAAAGTTCATCGGCGGTTTCCTGTCAGTCGGTCCGTGGCAGCAACTGCGCCAGATCCGCCGGCTCGCCGACGGCTTGGGGCACGGCCTGTACGCGAATGGCAGCCCTCTCGGGCAGCTTGCTCACCTGTATGTGGTCTACCAAATGCTGGATGGACGGTTCCATTACATCCACCAGCGGCTTGGGCCAGAGACCAATGGCGAGTGTCGCAACGGCAAGCGCACCCAGATTCAGCGTCTCGCGACCATCCAGATCTTTCAGGACCGCCACCTGTGCGTTGCCCACGGGTCCAAATACGACACGCTTCACCATCCAGAGGGTGAAGGCGGCCGCCAGAATCAGCGTCGTCGCCGCCAGCAGCGCGTACCAGAAGTCGGCCCGGAAGCTCGCGAGAATGACCATGAACTCCCCGACAAACCCCGAGGTGCCCGGTAGCCCGGCGTTGGCCATGGCGAAAAAGACCATAAAGGCCCCAAACCAGGGCATGGTATTGATGACACCGCCGTAGTCTGCGATCTTCCGGGAATGCATACGGTCATACAGCACGCCGACGCAGAGGAACAGGGCGCCCGAGATAAAGCCGTGGGAAATCATCTGCACCATGCCGCCGGCAATGCCCATGGCGGCACCATCGGCGCTGCCGGTGTGGCGAACGATGCTGAATACGACAAAGAAGCCCAGGGTCACGAAGCCCATGTGCGCGATGGACGAGTAGGCGATGAGCTTTTTCATATCGTCCTGCACCAGCGCCACGAAGCCAATGTAGACCACGGCGATGAGGGATAAGGCGATGATCAGCCAGTCCAGTGATGCACTCGCGTCCGGCGTGACCGGCAAGCTGAAGCGCAGAAACCCATAGCCGCCGATCTTGAGCATGATCGCCGCCAGGATCACCGAGCCACCGGTGGGCGCCTCCACGTGCGCATCCGGCAGCCAGGTGTGCACTGGAAACATGGGCACCTTCACCGCAAAGGCGATGAGGAAGGCCAGGAAGATGAGCACCTGCGCCGTCATGCCCAGCTGCAGGCCGTGGAAGTCCGGGATGCTGAAGCTATCGGCCTGGAAGTACATGTAGATGAGCGCCACCAGCATGAACACCGAGCCGAAGAAGGTGTAGAGAAAGAACTTGATGGTGGCATAGACCCGGTTCGGCCCACCCCAGACCCCAATGATAATGAACATCGGGATCAGCATCGCCTCCCAGAAGAAATAGAACAGGATCGCATCCAGCGCGGAGAAGACACCCACCATGATCCCCGTCATGATCAGGAAGGCGCCCATGTAGTAGGAGGGCCGATAGGTGATCACCTGCCAACCGGCGATGACCACAAAAATGGTCACGAATGTGGTGAGCAGAATCAGCGGCATGGAAATACCGTCGACACCGAGGTAGTACTCGACGCGGATTGCCGGAATCCACTGTCCACGCTCGACGAATTGCATCGCCGCGGTGCCCGGCTCGAACAGCAGCCACAGCGGCAGGCTCGCGACGAAGGTCGCCACGGCGACAGCGAGGGCCATCCGCTTCGTCAGCTCAGCGTTCTTGTCGCCATTGGCGATCACCGCGAGGCCGCCGATGATGGGCAGCCAAATGACCAGTGACAGCCAGGGGAATTGGGGCAACATCCGGGTGTAACTCCTTGCTCGTTATGCTCAGAAGGCGACGAAGAGTGTCAGCAGCGCTACCAGGCCCACGATCATTGCGATGGCATAGTGATACAGATAGCCGGTCTGGAGGTGGCGCATGACATCCGCCAGGTAGCCGACGACACGGGCCGAGCCATTGACCACGGCGCCGTCGATGAAGGTCCGGTCGCCGGCTTGCCACAGGAAACGGCCGAGATCGAGACCACCGCCGGCGAAGATTTTCTGATTGAAATCGTCGAAGCCGTATTTGTCCTGGAGCAACCGGGTTACCCAGCCGCCCTTGGCTTGCAGTTCGGTGTCGATGTTCGGATTGCTCTTGTGCATCACGAGCCACACCGCCGTCGCCAGCACCAGCCCGCCCATGGACAGCCAGAACGGCAGCGCACCCATGCCGTGCAGAATGAAAGCGATCTGGCCGTGCCAGTGCTCCGCGAGGTGGTGGAGGGAATCGTGCTCGGGCTTGACATAGATGGCGTCGCCGAGCCAGTTGTTGACCAGCAGCGGCTCGACGGTCATCCAGCCGAGGGCGACGGATGGCACGGCGAGTGCGATCAGGGGGATGGTGACCACCCAGGGCGTCTCGTGCAGGTGCGAGCGGGTGTGCGCATCCATGCGCGGCGCGCCGTGGAAGACCAGGTAGTACATGCGGAAGCTGTAGAGCACGGTGATGAAAGCGCCGACGGTGAGCAGCAGCCAGGCGAGCCCGGCGCCGAAGATGTGGGCGTCGCCGACGGCCTCGATGATGGCGTCCTTGGAGAAGAAGCCGGAAAAGCCGGGAAAGGCGATCAGCGCCAGGGAGCCGATCAGCGCCGTGGCCCAGGTGATGGGCATGTACTTGCGCAGCCCGCCCATGTTGCGCATGTCCTGGTCGTGGTGCATGGCGATGATCACCGAGCCCGCCGCCAGGAACAACAGCGCCTTGAAAAAGGCGTGGGTCATGAGATGGAAGATGCCGGCGGCGTAGGCGGATGCGCCGAGCGCCGCGGTCATGTAGCCCAACTGCGACAACGTCGAGTAGGCCACCACCCGCTTGATGTCGTTCTGCACCAGGCCGATGAGCCCCATGAAGAACGCGGTGGCGGCCCCCACCAGCAACACGAAGGAAAGCGCCGTGGCGGAGAGCTCGAACAGTGGCGACATCCGCGCCACCATGAAGATGCCGGCGGTCACCATGGTGGCGGCATGGATGAGCGCTGAGATCGGCGTCGGACCCTCCATGCTGTCGGGCAGCCAGACATGCAGCGGCACCTGCGCCGACTTGCCCATTGCGCCGATGAATAGCAGGATACAGACCAGCGTCATCAAAGAGACGCCGCCGAAGACGGCCACTTCGGCGTCCGCCAGCGCCGGTGCCTTCGCGAACACCTCGGCGTAGTCCATGGAGCCGAAGTACATGCCGATGGCGGCGATGCCAAGGATGAAGCCGAAATCGCCGACCCGGTTCACCAGGAAGGCCTTGAGGTTGGCGAAAATGGCCGACTCGCGGACCGACCAGAAGCCGATCAGCAGGTAGGAGACGAGCCCGACCGCCTCCCAGCCGAAGAACAACTGCATGAAGTTGTTCGACATCACCAGCATCAGCATGGAGAAGGTGAACAGCGAGATGTATGCGAAGAAGCGCTGGTAGCTGTTACGGCCGGTGAGCGCGCCCTCAGGCCAGTTGTGCGCATCGTCCGCCATGTAGCCGATGGTGTAGACATGCACCATCAGCGACACGAAGGTCACCGTGGCCATCATCAGCGCCGTGAGCCGGTCCACCAGGAAACCGACCTCGAAGCGCATGCCGTCGGACACCAGCCAGGTGTAGACGGTGCCGTTGAAGGTCTGGGCGTCACCCCAGATGAAGCGTGCCAGCACCCACAACGACAGTACGGCTGAGACGCCGACGCCGGCGATGGTCGCCCGATGCGACCAAACCCGGCCGATGCGACCGCCGAAGAAGCCGGCGACGATGGCGCCCGCGAGGGGCGCCAGCACGATCATGAGGTAGATGAGCTTCATCGCCGTCAGCCCTTCAGCAGGTCGAGGTCATCGACGTTGATGGTGCCACGGGCACGGAACAGCACCACCAGGATCGCGAGACCAATGGCGGCCTCGGCGGCGGCGACGGTGAGAATGAAGAAGACGAAGATCTGGCCAGCGCCGTCCTGCAGGAAATGCGAGAAGGCAACGAAGTTCATGTTCACCGCCAGCAGCATCAGCTCGATGCACATGAGCAGCACGATCACATTCTTGCGGTTCAAGAAGATGCCGGCCACCGAGATGGAGAAGAGCACGGCGCCGAGCAGCAAATAATCCGAGAGTGCGATCATGTGGCCATCTCCTTGTCCTCGTCGTTGTTGGTCTTGGGGTCATCGCCGACTGACGGTCGCGGGATCTGCTCCGCCGGCATCGACACCATGCGAATGCGATCGGGCCCCTTGCGCACCTTCACCTGCACGCCCGGATCCAGATATTTGGTATCCGGACGCCGCCGCAGCGTCAGCCGGATGGCCGCCACGATGGCCACCAACAGGATGATCGCAGCGATCTCGAACTGATACAGGTAAACGGTGTACAGGTTCAGGCCCAGTTCTTCGGTGTTACTGAAGCCCGCCGGCTTCGGTGCCGGCTTGGGGAATACGTCGGGACCGAAGCTCGACGGCCCCAGCACCATGAAAAGGTTGAACACCATGAGTGCGGCGATGACCAGCCCCAACGACAAGTGCTTGATGAATTGGGCGCGCATCGCCGCGATGTCGACGTCCAGCATCATGACAACGAACAGGAAGAGCACCATGACGGCGCCCACGTAGACCAGGACCAGTGCGATCCCAAGGAACTCGGCCTCGATGAGCAGCCACAACGCCGCGCTGCTGGCGAAGGCGAGTACCAGATAGAGCACCGCATACACTGGATTACGCCGGGTCACGACCATCCCCGCTGCGAATACGGTTATGGCCGCGAACACGTAGAAGAGGAATTTCTCGAAACCCATGGGATATCCATTGCTGGGCCCGGGCGATCATCCATGATCACATCCGGACGGAGATAACGCTCGACAGCGACGTCGCTGACAATGGGGCTGTCGTGAGTGCGCGCCGGGCTAATCTGTGCTGCATTGGTGCGCAGCGTCAGCGGCTGCGCACCGGGGGATGTGCTGTGATCCGCGCCGCTGCGCCCCGGATCACCGCGCGCAATCGCGCTCAGCGGTAGGGCGCATCGGCGGCGCGTGCCGCGGCGATCTCAGCCTCGTAGGTGTCCCCGACGGCGAGGAGCTTGTCCTTGGTCATAATATTCTCGCCGCGATTTTCGAAGTGATATTCGTAGATACCGGTCTCGACGATGGAGTCCACAGGACACGACTCCTCGCAGAAGCCACAGTAGATACACTTGAATAGATCGATATCATACCGCGTCGTACGGCGCGAGCCGTCGGCGCGTGGCTCCGCTTCGATGGTGATGGCAAGCGCTGGGCAAGTGGCCTCGCAGAGCTTGCAGGCGATGCACCGCTCCTCACCGTTGGGATAGCGGCGCAGCGCATGCAGACCGCGAAATCGCGGTGACATGGGCGCCTTTTCCTCCGGATACTGGACGGTAAACTTGCGCTTGAAGAGATAACGACCCGTAAGCCCCATGCCACGGAGCAGCTCCGTCAGCAGCAGGCTATCGACGTATCGGCGTGCGGTGTCGAGCATTGTGTTGCGTTATGAGTATCGGGTGACGGGGGCCGGGCGACGTCAGCGTCGGTCGAGGGGGCAATGTTCCTGGCAGCAAGCATCGATTGCTGCCCAGCAGCCGGCCCCCTCGCGCTGCCTTAGCCCCACCACGGCGGCAGGCCCACCAGAACTGCCAGGGCGACCACCAGAATCCAGACGATCGTGATGGGGATGAAGACCTTCCAGCCGAGGCGCATGATCTGATCGTAGCGGTAGCGCGGAAAGGTCGCCCGTAGCCACAAGAAGACGAACATGAAAAAGAAGGTCTTCAGCACCAGCCAGACGATACCGGGCACCCAGGCCGTGGCCGGGCCGAGCACGGGAATGCCCTGCAGCGGCGATAACCAGCCGCCGAAGAACAGCAGCGTCGTCAGCATGGCGATCAGCACCATGTTGGCGTACTCGGCGAGGAAGAAGATCGCGAAGGCCATGCCCGAGTACTCGACATGGAAACCGGCAACGATCTCAGACTCACCCTCGGCGACGTCGAAGGGGGCGCGGTTGGTCTCGGCGACCCCTGAAATGAAGTAGACGCCGAACAGCGGCAGCAGGGGCAGCCAAAACCAGGTCAGGATGCTGCCGGATTGGGCTTCGACGATGGCGCTCAGATTCAGACTGCCGGCCGCCACCAGAACGCCCACCAGCGCAAAGCCCATGGCGATCTCGTAGGCGACGATCTGCGCCGCCGCACGCATCGCCCCGAGCAAGGCGTACTTGGAGTTGGATGCCCAGCCGGCGATGATCACCCCGTAGACGCCCAGCGAAGTCAGCGCCAGCACGTACAGCAGCCCGGCGTTGATATCCGCCAGCACCACGCCGGCGTCGAAGGGCACGACGGCCCAGGCCGCCAGCGCCGGCACGATGGAGATCAGCGGCGCCAGCAGGAACAGGCCCTTGTTGGCCTTGCTCGGGACGATGATCTCCTTAACTAATAGCTTCAGTGCGTCGGCGATGGGCTGCAGCAGTCCGCGCCAACCGACGCGGTTCGGGCCGATGCGCACCTGGATGTAGCCGATGACCTTGCGCTCGGCGTAGGTGTAGTAGGCCACCACACCGAGCAGTGGCAGGACGATTACGAGCGTTGCGACGATGCTCTGCAACGGTAGCGGCAGCGCGTTCCACAACTCCATCATGCTGATTGCTCTCCGCGCAGTACGAGCCCGGAGGTGGCGGGGCGTGCTGCATCTGCTTTGGCGACCGCGAGCGAACCGGTGGTGGGACCAAGCGCTTCGCTGCCGGGCACCGCCGACGGGAGCCGGGCCGCCCCCGGCGCCAGGGCATCGTCGATGACCACCGGCACCATCGTGCGACACTCACCCTGTGACACTTCGGCGGTGTCACCATCGGCGAGGCCGAGGCGGTCGGCGGACTCCGGATGCAGATACAAGGCCAAAGGCTCGGCCAGCGGTGTGTGCTGCAGCGCCGGCGCCGCCCGCACCATCTGATCCACGGCGTAAATGGGCACATTGCCCACCCGCATCAGCCCCTCGGGCGCCGGCAACGGTTGCTTCAGCCCGTAGTCACCGCGGCGGGCGTTATCCAGCTGCAAATCGTCACCCTGATCTCGGCCACACAGCGCGGCGAGCTCGTCATGTATCTGCTTGCCGCTGTTGTAGGTAAACCCGTCCAGGGCCAGTATGTTGCCCAGCACCCGCAACACTTTCCAGCCGGGGCGGGCGTCACCCGCCGGCGCCACCGCACCCTGGAAACGCTGCCAGCGCCCTTCGGCGCTGACGAAGGTGCCCGAGGTCTCGGCGAAGGCGGCGATGGGCAGCAGGATGTCGCAGGCGGCTTCCAGGTCCGGCGTGCGGAACGCCGTGCAGCCGATGACGTGCTCGGCCGCCGCCAGCGCTTTCCGGGCGCGCGACGGATCCACCAGGTCATGCGCCGGTGACAAGCCCCAGAGCACATAGGTCTGACGCGGCTCGGTGAGCATCGCAAGCGCATCGAGCCCGGGCGCTTCCAAGGCTTGCGCGCCGGGCCCCAGGTGCGGCGCGGCACCGGCGATGGCGGTTCCGACGCTGTTGGCCGCCACCGGCAGGAAACCGATACGGCAACCGGTGGCGTCGGCCACCAGGTAGGCCAGCTCCTTCAACAGCGTGTAGTCCGGATCCGCTTCGGCCAGGGCGCCCAGCAGCACCAGGCCAAGGCCGTGCTGACCGGCGCTCCGGAGCTCGTCGGCGAGCTGCGTTTCGGCTTGACCCGGCTGCGCGGCGGTGATCAGCGCGGCCGCGGCGCCGTCGGCGCCGATGGACAGCGCGCGGGCCACGGCGGCCAGGCGGGCGGTCAGATGGCCGGGCGCCGCCGTCAGTTGCCGCGCCGGATGGGTCAGCCGCAGCGCATAGGGGCTCAGCACGGTGACGGCCGCATCATCGAGGGCCGCCTTGCGCAGACGATGCGCCAGCAGCGGCTGCTCTTGGCGAATGTCACTGCCCACAAGGAGCACGGCCTGCTGGCGCTCCAGCTCGGCGATGGACAAACCGAGCCAGGGTACGGCGGGATCGGCTCGGTCGCCGCGGAAATCCTGTCGGCGCAGCCTGGTGTCGATATGGCGCCCGCCGAGGCCGCGCAACAGGCGCTGCGCCAGGTAGGCCTCCTCCAAGGTGGCATTGGGCGCCATCAACCAGCCGATCTGATCGGGGTCGGACCCGCCCAGCGCGGCCGCCGCCAAGTGCAGCGCCTCCTGCCAATCCAGCGCTTCCCAGGTACCGTCGGGACGTTTGCGCTGTGGCTCCGTCAGGCGGGTGTCGCTGGCCAGAGCTTCGTAACTGAACCGGTCCCGGTCGGAAATCCAGGTCTCGTTGACCGCTTCGTTGTCCCTGGGATGCACGCGCATCACCTGTCCATCGCGGATGTGCAGGAATACGTTGGCACCCACGGCGTCGTGCGGCGCGATACTCGCCTCGGACGTCAGCTCCCAGGCGCGCGCGGTGAACCGATAGGGTTTGGAAGTCAGGGCACCCACCGGGCACAGGTCGATGATATTGCCGGAGAGCTCATGCGCCACCGTGTGTCCCACGAAGGTACCGATGCGCATGTCCTCGCCGCGGCCCGTGGCCCCCAGCTCACGGACACCGGCGATCTCCGCGCCGAAACGCACGCAACGGGTGCAATGAATGCAGCGGGTCATTTCGGTGGCGATCAGGGGACCCAAGTCTTCGTCCTTGACGACGCGCTTGCGCTCGGAAAAGCGTGAGACATCTTCGCCGTAGCCCATGGAGACGTCCTGCAGCTCGCACTCGCCGCCCTGATCGCAGATGGGGCAGTCGAGCGGATGATTGATGAGCAGGAATTCCATGGTGCCGCGCTGGGCGTCCAGTGCCTTCGGCGAGCGCGTCTGCACTTTCATGCCGTCGGTCACCGGCGTGGCGCAGGCGGGCACGGGCTTGGGAAAGGGTCGGCCGCCGGCCTCCGCCTGCACCAGGCACATGCGGCAGTTGGCGGCGATGGAGAGCTTCTCGTGGTAGCAGAAGCGCGGGATTGGAATACCCTCGCGATCGGCCACCGCGATGATCATCTCGCCGGCGGCCGCCTCACAGGCCCGGCCGTCGATCTCGATGCTGATCTGCTCCGCCATGATGGTCTGCTTCCGCTCCGACGCCCACAGGGGGCTGCTGTTGGTGGTCCCCCCGTCCGCCGGGGCCTGGGTAGGGGCCTATCCCGTCTCATCGATCGGTGCCGGTTACGCTTCCTCGGCATCCGATCCGCTCGCGGCGCGATCGTCGCGCGCCCTGTTCAGATGGCATCGAGCGCAAGACCATGGATCGAGGCCGCCGGCCGTGATCGCGATCGCAGCCCTGCCACCACACGCCCAGGACACCGCCGAGCGCGTGTGCCGTGGCTTCGTGCTAGGCCGCCTGCACCAGCGGCTTGCCGTGCTCGATGAGGTGCTCGAACTCGTGCCGATAGTGCTTGAGGAAGCTCTGCACCGGCATGGCCGCCGCGTCGCCCAGGGCACAGATGGTGCGCCCGCCGATGCGTCCGGCGACGTTGTCGAGCAAATCCAGATCGGACGGCCGACCCTGCCCGTGCAGGATGCGCTCAAGTACCCGCTCGAGCCAACCCGTACCTTCGCGACAGGGCGTGCACTGCCCGCAGGACTCGTGTGCATAGAAATGCGCCAAATTCGCGAGCACCTTCACCATACAAGTACCCTCGGCGATGATGATGACAGCCCCCGAGCCGAGCATGGAGCCGGCCTTGGCAATGGAATCGTAGTCCATGTCCGTCGCCATCATGACGTCGCCGGGCACCACGGGCACTGAGGAGCCACCGGGAATCACCGCCTTCAGCTTGCGTCCGCCGCTGACGCCGCCGGCGAGTGCCAGCAGGTCCCGGAAGGGCGTGCCCAGCGGCACCTCCGCATTGCAGGGCTTGTTGACGTGTCCGGTTACCGAGAACAGCTTCGGGCCGCCGTTGTTGGGCCGCCCCTGTTCCAGGAACCATTGCCCGCCCTTTTCAAGGATCACAGGCACGGAGGCCAAGGACTCGGTGTTGTTGATGGTGGTGGGCCTGCCGTAGAGACCTGCCTGGGCGGGAAACGGCGGCTTGAACCGCGGCTGACCCTTCTTGCCTTCCAGCGATTCCAACAGTGCGGTCTCTTCGCCACAGATGTAGGCTCCGGAGCCGAGGTGGGTGTAGAGGTCGAAGTCGATGCCGGAGCCCCGAATGTCCTGGCCGAGCAAGCCGGCCTGGTAGGCCTCGAGCAGGGCTTCCTCAAAACGGTCGATGGGCTCGTAGAACTCGCCGCGAATGTAGTTGTAGCCGACCGTGGCGCCGATGCAGTAGCCGGCGATGGCCATGCCCTCGATGAGCTGATGCGGGTTGTAGCGCATGATGTCGCGGTCCTTGCAGGTGCCGGGCTCGCCCTCGTCGGAGTTGCAGACGATGTATTTTTGCCCCGGCTCGTTGCGGGGCATGAAGCTCCACTTCAGACCCGTTGGGAAGCCGGCGCCGCCGCGCCCGCGTAGCCCTGAGTGCTTGATCTCTTCGATCAGCGACTCGGGCGAGGGCTTCTCGCGCAGGATGCGCTCCCACTGCACATAGCCGCCGATGCTGCGATAGGCCTTCAGCGTGTGGCGGATCTTGGGCCGCAAGCGCATGGTGCGGAAGCAGACGGTGTCTTGGTTGTCGACCATGGCGACTCTTGATTACGGTTGTTGTGGCTGTCGACCGCGTTGACTCAATGGTGGCGACCGCAGTCAGTCCAGCTTCGAGATGATCTTGTCGATGCCGTCGGTCGTCACGCACTCATGGTATTCGTTATCCACCATCACCACGGGTGCATGGCGACAGGCGCCGAGGCATTCGAACTCCTTGAGCGTAAAGCGGCCATCTTTGGAGGTTTCCCCCGGGGCGACGCCATGGCGTTTTTCGACGTGCTGCAACAAACTTTCCGCACCGCCGAGCACGCACGAAATGCTGTTGCAAACACAGATCTTGTGGCGTCCGACCGGCTCTAGATCGTACATTGCGTAGAAAGTGGCCACTTCGTAGACCGCCACCTCCGGCATGTCAAGGTAGGCCGCCACCTGGTCCATGAGCGCCTGGGTAAGCCAGCCGCCGTTGTGCTCCTGCACCAGGGTCAATGCCGGCATCACCGCCGATTGCTTCCACGCCGGCGGATACTTGGCAACGTGTCTGTCGATCTCGGCGCGCAGCTCCGGAGTCAGCAGGGTGCGCTTGTCGACGTCATGAACGACGGCCAGCGGTGCGGTGCGAAAGCTCATCAGCGGTCGATCTCCCCGAAAACGATGTCCATGGTGCCAATGATGGCGACGACGTCGGCCAGCATGTGCCCCTTCGACATCTCGTCCATGGCCGCGAGATGCGGGAAGCCGGGCGCACGGACCTTCAGGCGATAGGGCTTGTTGGCGCCATCGGAGACGATGTAACAACCGAACTCCCCTTTCGGCGCCTCCACCGCGGCATAGGCCTCGCCCGGCGGCGGGCAGTAGCCCTCGGTGAAGAGCTTGAAGTGGTGGATCAGGGCTTCCATGTCATCCTTCATATCCACCCGGCTCGGCGGCGTGACCTTATGGTCGTCCACCATCACCGGGCCCGGGTTGGCGCGCAGCCAGTCGATGCACTGCTTGATGATTCGGTTCGATTGACGCATCTCTTCGATGCGCACCAAGTAGCGGTCATAGCAGTCGCCGTTCTGTCCCACCGGGATGTCGAAATCCACACCGGCATAGCCCGCATAGGGTTGCTTTTTACGCAGGTCCCAGGCAATGCCCGAGCCGCGTAGCATGGGACCGGTGAACCCCAGGTTGAGTGCCCGCTCCGGGCTGACGACACCGATGCCAACGGTGCGCTGCTTCCAGATGCGGTTGTCGGTCAGCAGGGTTTCGTACTCGTCCACCAGCGCCGGGAAACGGTCGGCGAAGTCCTCGATGAAATCCAACAGCGAGCCGCTGCGGGGCTCGTTAAGCTTGCGCACGGTATGCTTGCCATGCCACTTGGTGCTGGACTCGGGGAAGCGCGGCATCTGCGCCGGCAGATCACGGTAGACCCCGCCTGGGCGGTAATAGGTGGCATGCATCCGCGCGCCCGAGACCGCTTCATAGCAGTCCATCAGGTCCTCACGCTCGCGGAAGCAGTACAGGAAAACGCTCATGGCACCGACGTCGAGCGCGTGCGCCCCGAGCCACATCAGGTGGTTCAGGATGCGCGTGATCTCATCGAACATGGTGCGAATGTATTGGGCCCGGATCGGCGCCTCGATACCGAGCAGCTTTTCGATGGCACGCACGTATCCGTGCTCGTTGCACATCATGGACACGTAGTCCAGCCGGTCCATGTAGCCGATGCTCTGGTTGAACGGCTTGGACTCGGCGAGCTTCTCGGTACCGCGGTGCAGCAGCCCGATGTGCGGATCGGCGCGGTCGATGACCTCGCCGTCCATCTCAAGCACAAGGCGCAGCACACCGTGCGCCGCAGGGTGCTGGGGCCCGAAATTCAGTGTGTAATTGCGAATCTCAGGCATTGGCAGCGTCTCCGGAAGCATTCTCGGCTGCTTGCTTGGCCTCGCGCGCGGCGTGTGCCTGCTCTTCGGTGAGATAGCGACTGTCGTTTCGGATCACCTTCGGCACCAGCACCCGCGGTGGGATCTCCACCGACTCATAGACCACCCGCGCCTGCTCCGGGTCGTAGCGCATGGCCACATGCCCGCTGAGCGGGAAGTCCTTGCGGAAGGGGTAGCCGACGAAGCCGTAGTCCGTGAGGATGCGGCGCAAATCGGGGTGACCGCGAAAGAGGATGCCGAAAAGATCGAAGGCCTCGCGCTCGAACCAATCGGCGGCGCGCCATACCTCAACCACCGAATCCACCATGGGCAGCTGGCCGCCCGCATAGACTTTCAGGCGCAAGCGACGGTTATAGGCCAGTGAAAGCAGGTGGTAGACCACGGCGAAGCGCTTCGGGTCGTCGTCGTCCAGCTCAATGTCCCGATCAACGCCGCGCCCGAAGCCGACGGTGCTCGCCTCCTCGGTGGCCCATTCGGATTGTCCGTAGGCGGCGTAATCGACGCCACAAAGATCGATGAGTTGCTCGAAGCGCAGTGCACTGTCGTCTCGAAGTTCAGTGCATATGCGCTTGCTCACGGATGCCGGGACGGTAAGGGTCAATTCACCGAGGGCGGAGCGGAGCTCGCAACCCTCGCGATGCCAGCGACTCTGCAGCACATGCGCGAGGGTATCGAGACGCGCGTCGCCGGTGGAAGCGAGGGTGTCAGACATAGCGTTGGGAGTATCGCAGACGCGCATCAGCGCGCGATGGTGTTGGTGCGTCGAATCTTGTTCTGAAGTTGCAGCACGCCGTAGAGTAAGGCCTCCGCCGTCGGCGGACAGCCGGGGACATAGACATCGACGGGCACGATGCGATCGCAGCCACGGACCACCGAATAGGAGTAATGATAGTATCCACCACCGTTGGCACACGAGCCCATCGAGATTACCCAGCGGGGCTCGGCCATCTGATCGTAGACGCGACGAAGCGCCGGCGCCATTTTGTTTACTAGCGTCCCGGCGACGATCATGACGTCGCTCTGCCGTGGACTGGGGCGGAAGATGATCCCGAACCGATCCAAGTCGTAGCGCGCGGCGCCGGCGTGCATCATCTCGACGGCACAACAGGCAAGACCGAACGTCATGGGCCATAGGGAGCCGGTACGGGCCCAATTGATCAGTTTGTCGGCCGTCGTGGTGACGACGCCTTCGTCGAGCACGCCCTCAATGCCCATGGTGAACCCCTCTGCGTCGAGGCATAGCTTGCGGCCGGGAAGCCCGGTGGCGCTGTGAGTGACTCACTCCCATTCCAGGGCGCCCTTCCGCCACTCGTAGATGAAGCCGACCACCAGTATCCCGAGGAAAACAGACATGGCGATGAAGCCGGCCATACCAAGGTCTTCCAGCACAACCGCCCAGGGAAATAAGAAGGCGATCTCCAGATCGAACAGGATGAAGAGAATGGCGACCAGGTAATATCGGACGTCGAATTTCATGCGGGCGTGCTCGAAGGCATCGAAACCACACTCATATGGCGAATCCTTCGCCTGGTCCGGGCGGCGTGGCCCCAACATCGCGCCGAGCACCCGCGGCACATAGCCGACGAGCAGCGCGATGACGATGAAGATCAGAATATGGAGATAGTCGTCCAGCACGCGCCGTTCACTCAGTGATTTGTTGTCGTGTTGGCGCTGGGTTGTCCAACGCTCGGGGCGGACTGCCGCGACGCCGGTCGCGCGCTCAAGCGCTGTTGCGCTCGCCGGCGTCCGGGGCAGTGGCTCGCGGCACGGGTATCCGAACGAGGCATGGCTGCTATGGTCGCCCGAGCGTCGATTGTTTCCGCACCGTCGTGGGCGGTTGAGCGTTACAGCCTAGCCGTCGTGCGTTGCCGAGAGTAGTGCAGCGACCACCGGGTGTCAAACTGCGGCCCGTGCCTCGCGTGCGTCCCGTTGATGCCTGCGAGTATTCGGCGGATACCCATGAAAATGGTGCCGACGGCCGGACTCGAACCGGCACGGCTTGCGCCACTGCCCCCTCAAGACAGCGTGTCTACCAATTCCACCACGTCGGCAATGTCTTTGACCCGGGGCTGCATCGGCCCCGTCGCTGGTTTGTATCACTCGGGTCCAGCGCCCGTGCCGGCACCCGAACCTGTGCCTGTGCTGTCGACGGGTACCGGCGGCAGGTCCACGTCATCGCCCGGCGGGGCGAGGCCCGGCGATTGCGGCACATCCACGGGCGGCAGGTCGCTTCGCTCGGATGTCCCCGCCGGTATCGTCGGCTCATCGATCGCCACCGGCGGCCCTGGGGTTGTTGGCACCGGCACCTCGATCCCGTCCATGAGACCTTGGGGCTCACCCACCTGCGCTGCGAAGTATGCGAGCGCCATACTGGTCAGAAAGAACGCCGTGGCCATCACCGCCGTCGTTCGCGTCAGGAATGAGGCCGAGCCCTGGGAACCGAAGACCGTCGCTGACGCACCGCTCCCGAAAGCCGCACCGGCATCCGCACCCTTCCCGTGCTGGATCAGGATCAGTCCGATGAGCCCCAAGGCGAGCACCAGATGCAAGACGGTCAGGATCAGTTGCATGGTCTTCGGCGATTCGTGTCGCGTGATCGGGCGTCAAGTACTCAGATGCTCTCTTCGCCGGCCTGGCAGATCGCGACGAAGTCCGCCGCCTTGAGCGACGCCCCGCCAATAAGGCCGCCGTCGATGTCGGGCTGCGCGATCAGTTCGGCGGCGTTCCCGGGCTTCATGCTGCCGCCATACAGGAGCCGTAAGCCCGCGGCGATCTCTTTGTTCTTGCCCGCGATGCGCTCGCGCATGAAAGCGTGCACGGCCTGCGCCTGATCCGGTGTTGCCGTGACGCCGGTGCCAATGGCCCACACCGGCTCGTAAGCCACAATACCGGCACCGAAGGCCTCGACGCCGGAGCCGTTCAGCACCGCATCGATGTGCCTGGCGACCACCTGCTCGGTCTGACCGCTCTCGCGCTCTTCCAGGGTCTCACCGACGCAGAGGATCGGCACGATGCCGCCGGCCACCGCACGTGCGTACTTACCGGCGATCAGTGCGTCGCTCTCGCCGTTCAGTTGTCGCCGCTCGGAATGCCCAACGATGGCATACCGGCACCCGAAGTCTTTCAGCATTGCCGTGGATACCTGACCGGTGTAGGCGCCGTCAGCCTGCGCTGAGACGTCTTGAGCGCCCCAGGCGATGGCGCTGTCGGCGAGCAGCTCCTCCGCGAGGTACAGATAAGGCGTTGGCGGGCATACGGCGATGTCGACCCGCTGCAGACCGGCGACGCCAGCTTTGATGCCGTTAAGCAGCAGCGTGGCTTCAGCCTTGCTGCTGTTCATCTTCCAGTTGCCAGCAATCAGGGGCCGTCGCATCGGTAGTCTCCCGCTGAAAAGCCGTTAATTATAGCTGGATGGGAGTTGCCGCGCAATCGCGATGTGATGCATCGCGCTTCCCCGCCCGATCCGCATAGCTTACACTCCCGGGCATGTCCAAGGGAAAAAAGAAAAGGTCCGCCGCCGGCGGCAACACCATCGCCCTCAACAAGAAGGCCGGGCACGAATACCACATCGAGCAGCGGCTCGAGTGCGGTATCGTCCTGGAGGGATGGGAGGTCAAGGGAATGCGCGCCGGCCGCGTCCAGCTCAAAGAAAGCTATGTCAAGATCCTGCACGGTGAGGCCTTCCTCATCGGCGCCCACATCTCGCCCCTCGCCTCCGCCTCCACCCATGTGACACCGGATCCCACGCGCACCCGCAAGCTGCTGCTGCACAAGGGCGAGCTGAACCGCCTCATCGGCCAGACCGAGCGCGCCGGCTACACGCTGGTGCCGACGGCGCTGTACTGGAAGCGGGGTCGCGCCAAGCTCGAGGTCGGCCTCGCCAAAGGCAAAAAGCTCCACGACAAGCGCGCCACGGAGAAAGACCGCGACTGGCAGCGGGAGAAGGAGCGGCTCTTCAAGCAGGGCTGAGCCGGGGCGGTTTGCCGCCGCAGCGCACGCCAACCGCCGGGACGTCCCGCCGACGCCGCATCGGAACTGGATGGCGCCCGGCGGCCCTCAACAGCATCGACCTCGGCGCGGGGGCAACTAGGCGGCATCACCCCAGAGGCGATGACGCATCATGAGCCAGAACATCCCTGCACCGGCCACAATGCCCGCCATGTCCGCCGCCAACGGCAGGGTCTTGTCCACCACACCGGCACCGCCGCCACGGAATTCCCAGTACAGCGCACCGGCCGCCGCCAGCGCGACGCCCAGGATCGCACTGCGCGTGGGCGTGAGCCCTCGCCGCCAGGCCGACGGCATGGTGTGCAGCGAGAAGTGCAGGAACACCAGCAGCAGCACCGCCACGATGGCTGCATTGATCCACAGCGACTCTGCGACGCCCCAGGCGGCGCGCTCGGTGGCCGCGAGCGGGGCCACGCAGAGCAGTGCCAGCATGGGCAGAGCGACGCTCATGTAGACACGGATGCAGCGCGAGCGAAAGGCATCCGCGTAGGCGAGGGCGAGGATACCGCCGCCGGCGAAGATCAGCGCCCGGGACCAGTGCGCCCCGTCCAGCCCGAACAGGCCCCGCGGCGGCGAAGACACCCCGATGCCGAGGAGCACGAGCGCCAACAGCAGGGTGAGGATGAAGGGTAGGCGTCGACAGTCGGCCTGGGTTTCACTCATCGCGGATGCTCTGCCTCCGAATATACGCGTCGCATCTGGGTTGTCGGTTGCTGCGGGCTGCGAAACACCGTCAGACACGGGTTGCCAAGGCGCCCGCGCCAATCAACACCGGAGCGTCGGCGCAGCGGGCCTGTGCAATGGGCTCGCGGACATTCTGCGGTGCCGCCATCGTCTGGGCCCTCGGGCGCGGGCACCCGACGGCGCCGTCGCAGAGCCACGATCACCTGCGCGCGACGGGCCGCACACTAGCCCCGCCCCGCCCGCTTGCGCTCGTGCTCTTTCAGAAAGCGCTTCCTGATGCGGATCGCCGTCGGCGTCACCTCCACCAGCTCGTCGTCTTCGATGAACTCCAGGGCCTGCTCCAGACTGAACTTGATGGGCGGGGTCAGCAGGATGTTCTCGTCGGAGCCCGCGGCGCGGATATTGGTGAGCTGCTTGGCCTTGAGCGGATTGACCACGAGATCGTTGTCGCGGGAGTGGATACCTACCACCTGCCCCTCGTAGACCGCGTCGCCCGGCGAGACCAGCATGCGCCCGCGCTCCTGCAGATTGAACAGGGCATAGCCCAGCACCTTGCCCTGGGCGTTGGAGATCATGGCGCCGTTTCGGCGCGGCGCGATGCCGCCCTGATTGGCCGGGCCGTAGTGGTCGAAGATGTGGTGCTTGAGCCCGGTGCCGGAGGTGAGCGTCATGAACTCGGTCTGAAAGCCGATGAGCCCCCGCGACGGGATCTGGTAGTCGAGCCGCACCCGGCCCCGGCCGTCCGGCACCATGTCCTTCAGCTCAGCCTTGCGCTCCCCCAGCGCCTGCATGATGGCGCCCTGGCTGGTTTCCTCCACGTCCACCGTCAGCTGCTCGTAGGGCTCACAGATCTGCCCGTCCATCTCGCGGAAGATGACCTCCGGGCGCGACACGGCGAGCTCGTAGCCCTCCCGGCGCATGTTCTCGATCAGAATGGACAGGTGCAGCTCGCCACGGCCCGACACCCGGAATTTCTCCGGATCGGTGCCCTCCTCCACCCGCAGGGCCACGTTGGAGATCAGCTCACGCTCGAGGCGGTCCTTGAGCTGGCGGGAGGTCAGGTATTTGCCCTCGCGGCCGGCGAAGGGCGAGGTGTTCACCTGGAAGGTCATGCTCACCGTCGGCTCATCCACCGACAGCGCCGGCAGCGCTTCCACCGCCTCCGGGTCGCACAGGGTATCGGAGACGTTCGGGGCCTCGATACCAGTGATGGCGACGATATCGCCGGCGGCGGCCTCCTTCACCTCATAACGATCCAAGCCGAGATAGCCGTAGACGAGCCCCACCTTGGCACGCTGGCGGTCGCCGTCACGCTTGACCACCACCACCTGCTGGTTCGGCTTGACCCTGCCGCGCTGGATGCGGCCGATGGCAATGGCGCCGACGAAGGCGCTGTAGTCCAGGGTCGAGACCTGCATCTGAAACGGCCCCGCCGGGTCCACGGCGGGCGGCGGACAGTGCTGCACGATGGCCTCCAGCAGCGGCGTCATATCGCCGCCGGACACCGTGTCCTCGAGCCCGGCATAGCCGTTGATGGCGGAGGCGTAGACGATGGGGAAGTCCAGCTGCTCATCGCTGGCGCCGAGCTGATCGAACAGATCGAACACCTGATCGATGACCCAATCGGGGCGCGCGCCCGGCTTGTCGATCTTGTTGACGACGACGATGGGCCTGAGCCCGTGCTGGAAGGCCTTACCGGTGACAAAGCGCGTCTGCGGCATCGGCCCCTCCTGGGCGTCTACCAGCAACAAAACGGAGTCCACCATGGAGAGCACCCGCTCCACTTCGCCGCCGAAGTCCGCGTGCCCCGGCGTGTCGACGATGTTGATGCGGTAATCCGTGCCGCCGAGGGAGACATCGAGCGCCGTGTTCTTCGACAGGATGGTGATGCCGCGCTCCTTCTCGAGATCGTTGGAGTCCATGACCCGCTCCACGGGCCCGAACCGCTCGCCCAGTGTGCCGGACTGCTGCAACAGCTTGTCCACCAACGTGGTCTTGCCATGATCCACATGGGCGATGATGGCGATGTTACGTAAGTTATCGATCACGTCGGTGTGAGTCCGGGGCTCGGTTCAGGTGGCTGCGGCGAAGGCTGGCGCGCCGTCGGGTCGAGGCGCGGTACCGCTGGCCTCTGGAAACAGCAGTGGTACCGATGGCTTATGGATGTTCGGCTGCGGCGGGCTGGATAGCAATGGGCGGACTGCGTCAGGACGGCAGTGGCCCGCTCGCAGGTATGCAGCCGTGTGCGGGTGCGCGGTGTGCGTCGGCGCTGAGGGACCTCCCGGTCAGCGCCTGGCGTTGCTGCCATCGCGGAAGCGCAGGTCTAACGGCGCCCTGGCAGCGGCTGCGCCGCAGCCTGCCCTGCCAGGACAGGCCGGAGTATAGCCGGAACCCGGCGCCTGCGGGCGTCCGCGGTGCAAAAGCGCGCCGAAACGCAAAGGGTCGCGGTCCCAGAAATGTGAAAACAGCGTCTTGGGAGTCAATCCTGAGACCCATTCTGCCTTGTTACGACCAAGGCATTTGACTGTCATACAATCTTCGCAATCACCAACATCTCCTGTGGATAAACCTGTGGAGAAGCGCTGGGGGAGCGTGCTAAGCCCGCGAAAACAAGGGCGGCTCTTCAGATTGGATCGTTGCTGACCAAGTCGCTAAGTGACTGATTCTAAGAATATCGGTCCCCTCGCCGACGGCCGCGCGGCGGCGCTGCGATCGAGTGGCAACGATAAAGTCTGCTTGTGAACAAGCCAGACTGCGGGGACAAGACAAGCAGGCCTTGTCAACCGCCCTGCGGCCGCCGCTGAGCGCTGCCACCTTGCGCCGCCATCTCGGCGCTGACGTTGTGCTCTGCCCCGAGCCGGGCGCGCCCCACCGGCAGCAGCAAGGCCAGAGCCCCGAGCACCAGGGTGCTGCCGAGCAGGAACAGGTGCAGATTCACGCTCCCGGCCAGCGCCGCATCCACGGCGACGCCGAGGGGTACCATCGCCGCCATACCCGTGAGCTCATAGGAGCCTGCGCCGGCGACGCCGTGAAAGGGCAGCACGCTGGAGAGCTCCGCCCCCAGCACACCGGCGAGGCGTTGCCAGAGCGCCGCGTCTACGAAGTGACCCAAGATCAGCGCAAAGGCCAACAGCTTGCTACCCCAGCTGAGCAGGGTCCAGAGGTAGAGACGGGACAGTTGGCGCGTGTCCCGTGGCGCCGCCGCCAGCAGGAATAGCAGTCCATGGCGCAGCCGCCCGGCGGGCAGTTGTGCCGCCCAACCACGTCGACGCAACGCCAGCCCGAGGGGCACGAGCGCCATCCACAGCAGTCCCAGCGCAGGCCACCACCAGCCTGGGAGCCGCAGCCAGAGCACGAGGATCACAGCCAGTGCCAGGCAGTGGAGATCCATGAGTCGAATCCAGAGCAGCGATGCCCCGGACGCCAGAAAGCTGTGGCCGAAATAGCGGCGCATGAGCCAGGGAAACGTGACCTCGCCGAGACGCATGGGCAGCAGATTGTTGGCCGTGTTGTGCAGCATCGACAGTCGCAGCACCGCCGTGAAGCGTCCGGCCACCAATGGGCCGAAATAGTCGTACACCCGCAGCCCACGCATGACGTAGCTCACCGCAGTAAGGGCGAACGCCGCCGTCAAGAGCCCGAGCGAAAGCGAGCGCCAAGGCGCGAGCAGCGCCTGCAATCCCACCCGATGGTCGACGGCGATCACGAGCCCGATCAGCAAGGTGAGGCCGATGAGCCAGTCACGTGCGCGCCCCACACGCAGCCGCCGGATGCGCCGCCCGACGGCGCGGAAGACGCCGTCTGGATTGCTGGGGGATGGGTGGGCGCCACTCACGTACCGACACCGTCCGCAGGCGCCCGGGGACGCCGCCGACGCGGGCGGCGGCGGGACGCCGGATAGACGGACGACGCCCCTGCTGGACGTGTCTTGAAGCGTCGATGGACCCAAAAATACTGCGCCGGCATGCTGGCCAACTGCGATTCGATGACCTGATTCATGCGCGCGGCGTCGGCGGCGTCATCGCCGCTCGGAAAATCCGCGAGGGGTGGCCCGAAGCGCAGTTCCAGTCCTTGCCCGCCGGGCAGAAAGCGTGCAAACGCAGGCACCACCGCCGCCCGGGAAAGCCGCGCGATGCGCCCGAGTGTCGGCACCGTCGCCGCCGCCACACCACAGAAGGGCACGAAAATGCCCCGCCGCGGTCCCGGATCCTGGTCCGGCAGATAGAAAAACGGCGTGCCGCCGCGAATACGTCGCAGCAGCCCGCGCAGATCATCGCTGCGCTCCACCGGCACGCTGCCGAAGCGCGTGCGCCCGTGGCGAACCTGGGCCTCGAGCACCGGATTGCGGATGCGCTGGTACATATACATGCCCGGATGCACCAGCGCCGTGAAGGCCGTGCCGCCGAGCTCCAGCCCCACGAAATGCGGCACCAGCACGATCACCGGTCGGTTGGCGGCGAGACAGGCGTCGATGTGCTCGCGCTGGACGATGCGCACGATGCGCGCCAGACGTCGCCGCCCGGCATGCCAGCTGAGCCCCTGGCAGAGGGCGGCGACTCCGAGCCAACCGAAATGCGCGCGGACCAGACGTGCCCGCGCGCGGCGGTCCAGCTGCGGCTGGCATAAGGCGAGATTCGCCCGGGCCACCGCACGCCGACCCGGCAGCAGCAGCCAGCCGACCCGCCCCAATCCGTGTCCCAGCACCCAGAGGACACGAAACGGCAACAAAGCGAGCAGTGAAAAGAGCCCCACCGCGACCCAGGCGGGCCAGTGCTGCGGCCTGGCCAGGTGCCAGTCCCGCAGCCCGGGCGCGGGCCGGTCGCCGCTACTCGAACCAGGCCCGCTCGATGCGCTCGACATAGGCCAGCTCAGCGAGGCGCTGCAGCACGAAGGCAAAGTCCGGGCCCCGGGTATTGCCCAGCACCAAGACCTCCTCGGGACCGCAACCGACGCGCCCGGGCGCGTGCGGGTGGAAACGAGCGCTATCGTCGATGGCCCGCACTTCGGCAGCGAAGCCCTCGCCGACGGGAATGCAGAATTCGTAGTCCAACGCCCGCTTGCCGCCCGCTGGGCCGATCAGGCCGTCGGCATCCACTTCGCACAGATCGAAGCCGACGACATCCAAGATCGGCTCCTGTGGCTCAACGGCCGGAGCATCGGTCACGCACAGCGCCAGCAGGGCTGCCACCGCGGCGGCGCCGCGGCGCGCCGCATTGCCGGCGCAGACGGCGAAGCCCGCGTAGGGGTGTCCCGGATCAGTGGCGTCGGCACTGGTGATTGGCGCGGTCGGCATTGGTGCACCGGCAACGGGCAGCGTGCTGAAAACGCAAATCTTCGACGCAACGACGCGCCAGATCAAGCCCGGTCTGCATCAGGGGTGTGCCCCGGCGCACGGGCGCTGCGCCCCGCTGCCACAGGGCGCTTGTTCCCGCCGGGTCACGCAGCCGCCTCAGGGAGGGTTGCGGTCCCCGCCGGCTTCGGATCCCACAGCGCGCAGAAGCCGGCACAGCCCTCGCCGCAGCAGCACCCGCCCGGGAGCTGCGTCAGCGTCAGTTCTCGAACTTGAAGAAGATGTCCGCGCCCTGGCTGTCGCCGGTCTCGGTCTGCAGCTCGATGTTCTTGGATAGGTCGTAGCGCATCTTGACGCTGTCCTTCGTGTCGCTGGTGGCGCCCTCGTATTCCATATACAGCTTGGGGGCGACATAGGTGCCAACGGCGACGGCGCGCTTGTCCGCCGCGGCATCGCGCTTCGGCGGGATGCCGGTGACCAGATACTGGGTCACCTCCGCCTGTGTCAGATTCGGATCCGACTCCGAGAAGAAGGCGAGCTTCGGGTTGCGGATGGTGCCGAGCACCTGTACGCCGGCGCTGATGTCGCCGCCCACGCGCTGCGCATTGAGAATGAGCCCCGGATTGCCGATGGGCGTCTTGGCGAAGACCAGGAAGCCCTGCTCGATGGTGAGGGGCTTGCCGATGGCGGTCATCACCCCGAGTGCCGGCAAGGTCACGCGATAGCTGCCGTCGACGATCTCGAGCTGGCCGTCGCCGAGGAGCTCGCCTTGGGGTGACTTCAACACCCGCAGCTCGCCCTGCAGGCGCCCGCGCAGCCCGAAGGCGTCGATACTCACCTCGTCGCCGAGCCTGGTGAGCACATTGATGCTCAGGGGTGCGGCGCCGTCGCCCGCCGCCGGCGCCTCCATGACCACATCCGGCGAGGGCTGCACGGCGCCGGTGGGTATCGTGCGCGGCTTGATCCGCGCCTCGGGCACTTTGATTGTTCCCTGCACGGCGGTGCCCGCGGCGCCCACGCCGACGCTCATGTCCAACGAGACCAGCGCGAAATACTCGCTGCTGTCCGCCACCCTGAGATTCTGACCGCTGACGCTGATCTGTGCAGCTGGCGGGCCGGCGCCGAGATCCACCTCGCCGGCGAGCGTCACACGACCACCGCCGATGTCCGCACCGCCGCTCAGCACCCAGTCATCGGCACTGCGGCTCGCGAGTGTCAGGTCCGTATTCGAGAGGCCGAAACCGTACAGCGGCACCTGCAGTCCAAGCCCCCGCACCCGCAGCTCGCCGCGCAGATCCGGCTGCCCCAGCGTGCCCGCCAGGCGCAGATCGCCGTCGATATCGCCGCTGACGTTGGTGATGTCCGGCAGCAGATTCGACACCCGCGCCAGGCCGTCCAGCGAGATCTGCGCATCGCCGCGTAACGCCTGTGCCGCACCGGTGTCGAGCCGGAACCCGGGCAGCGACACGTCCGCGCGAAGACCGCCCAGATCGGTCACCGGCAGATCCAGGCGCGCCTCGAGCCCGCCGGCGCCCGCATTCAGGTCCAGCCGGGTGCTGGAAAACACCAGGCGCTCGTCAGCCTGCGCCTCGCCCTCACCCAACGCCATGCTGAGCTCGCCGGTCGGGACCTCCACCCGGGCGCTGCCGGTGAGTCGGTTGCCCTCACCGGTGAAGCGCGCGTTGGCGCGCACATGGCCCGTCGCGACCATCAGCGGCGGCAGCAGCGCATTGAACACGTCGAGCTCGAGCCGTTCCACATCCAGCGCTGCGGTGAAGGTTCCCGGTTGACGCTGCTCGAGCTCGGCACAGCCCGCCGACCCTTCGCCATCGCCCAGGCAGAGCGGCCCGAGCGCGACTGCCCCCCCGGCCAGGGACACGTCCGCGGGCCGCTGCAAGGCCCAGGTGCCGAACTCCTCCGTCGCCAGCGCCAGCGTCGCGAGCCGCGCGGCATACGCACCGTCCGCACCGAGCCCGCCGCCGGCCGCAAGCTCCAGCGCCAGCAGATCACCGCTGACGGCGGCGCGCAGCTGATGCTGCGCCATGCGCCCGCCACCCGTCACGGCGAGCGTCTCGAAGCGCTGGCCGCCAATGATGAGGTTCTTGCCCTGGATGTCGACCTCGAAGTCGTCATCCGGCCCGAGGCCGACATCGGCGCGGGCGGTCACCTCGGCGATGCCCTGCGCGTTCAGCTCCGCATCCCGGCCTTGCAGGTTCACGCGCACCCTGGGGGCGGCGGTCGTGCCCGCGACCTCGCCGGCGATATCCAGGCTGCCTGCGGCCCCCGGCAGCAGCGCGGCGAGGTCCGGCGAAGCCAGATCGAAGCGCAGGCTCACATTGTCATCGCTGACGCCTCCCGCCGCGGTGAGCCGCGTCGTGCCGGAGCCGGCGCTCAGGCTTCGCAACGTCACGTCATGGCCCGCCATGCCGAGCTCGGCGGCGAGCCGCACCGGATAGCCGCGCAGGGTGCCCGCAACGTCGCTGATGCGCGCGCTCAGGTCGGGTCCCTGCGCCGTGAGCCGCCCGCTGCTCTCCAGGACACCGTCGATGCGCCCCGGCCAGTCCGCGAGCACGCTGCCGGGATTCAGCGCCGCCAGCCGCAGCGCCGCCTCCCATTGCACCGCCGGTGACCAGGTCAGGCGCCCCTCGCCGCTGATGCGTCCATCCAGCACTTGGATGTCGAGGGTTTGGAGCGCCGTCGCTTGGCCGGTGCCCGTACCGCGCAGGTCGATGACGGCGGGCGGATAGCGGGCGAGCTCGGCACTGCCCTGGAGACTGTACTCGAACCCCGCCTCGAGCCCCCCGGCGCTGTTCAGCGCAAAACCCAACCGACCGGCCAGGTCCGGATACCGACGGCCGGGATCGAGGTCTTCGGCCCGCAGCGCCAGCTTCCAGGTCAGCGTTGGCGCCCAGGCGACCTCGCCGCCGCCGTCGATGCGCCCGCCCAGGGTCTCCACCGTCAGGGTCCGCAGGTGCACCTGCTTGCGGTCGCCGCCGCCGGCGAGGTTGACCACCGCCTCGGGGTAGGCGATCAGTCCCGCGCTCAGGTTGGCTCCAAAGCTGTAGCCATCCTCCAGCCCCCCCTGGGCGTTGGCCTTCATCGAGAGGGTGCCGTCCAGGCCTGGAAGCTGGCGCCCCGGGTCCAGATCGGCGGCCGTCACAGCGAGGTCCCAGGTGACTGCGGGTGCCCAGGCGACGGTGCCCTTGGCCTCGATGCGCCCGCCCAGGGTGTCGATGGACAGGGCGTCGATGCGGGTATCCCGCGCGCCGGCGCGACCGGCCAGTGCGAGCGTCGCCGGCGGGATATCCGCACCTTGGACTTCGCCGTCCAAGCGGTAGTCGAAGGCGTCGAGGTCGCCGCTCACGGACAGGGTCCCCGCGGGCGCTGTCACCCGGGCATCGCCGATGAGCGGCCAGCGCAGCTGCTGCCACCGGCCGCTGACGCTGAAAGCCGGCACGTCACCCGCCAGGTCCGCATGGCCGCCGAGGTCCAGCATGGCCCCGGATGCGCGCTCTTGCAGCTTCACGGCGTTCAGCGTCAGGCGCTGCTCGGCCCAGATCAGGTCCAGTGCGGCATCAAGCTGGCCGAGCGCGCCGATGTCCGGTGCCTGGCCCTGGAGCGTGCCGGTCAGGGTGGCGCGCTCGAGGTCGCCCTGGGTCTCGAGCCGCGCGCTGAGATCCACCGCCGGTGCATCGCCGACGACGGCGGGGAGGTCCAGGCGGCTCAGCGCCAGCTCGCCCGTCCAGGACGGCGCCTCTAGCACATCGCGTACCGTCGCCGTGAGGGTGAGGTCCGCCGCGCCCTGCACCTGATGGGCGATACGCAGTGCGGCGAGATCGCCTTCGAGGCTGCCGGCGCCGGTGAGCGCCAGCGCCGGCGGACGCCGGAAGCGCCAGTCGAGCGCCAGCGATAAGGGATAGTCGCCGGTGAGACGGATGTCGCCGCTGGCACTGGCGCTGGCCTCGGGCTGCGCGAGGTCGGTGCGCAATCGACGCAGCGCGACCCGGTCGCCGTCGGCGCTGGCGGACAGCTCGGCGCGGGTCACATGAATGGCCGCCGCGGGCGACGCTTCCTCGCCGCGAATTCGCACGTCCTCGAGCAGCACACGCCCGACGTCCACGGCGACGGGCAGGCGGATCTGCGGCAACGTGAAGGGCTTGGCGGGGGGCTTGTCCTGTGCTGGCGGCTTGGTGACCACATCGATGTCGCTGGCGCTCAGGTCGACGACGCGCAGCTGCCCCCGCAGCAGTGCAGTGGGCTGCCAATCCAGGTGCAGCCGACCGAGGCCGAGCGCGAGGCCGGGCAGGTCCAGCGACAACTGGGTGACGGTCAGTTCGCCGAGCACGCGACCGTCCACGCCGCCGACCTGCACCTGCTCGGGCGCCAGCTCCTCGGCGACGGCGACCGCCAGACGCAATCCGGTCTGCGTACCGAGCACAAAGCCCAGCCCAAGCAGGAGCACCAGCATCAACAGACCAATCAGCCGCAACAGCAGCCCGAGGAGCGGAAAGCTGATGAGGGAGCGACTGACGGTGCGCTTGGCCATGCGTGAGCTATTCGTGTCGCGGCCGCTCGGCCGGCGGGTAGCAGGAGAGCATCGGTGCGCCATTACAAGTCCGGGCCGAGCCCGAGATGGAGTCGAAAGCCCGCGGGCTCCTTGGTGATGGCGTAGGCCACATCGACCCGCACCGGACCGATGGGCGTGCCGAAGCGCAGCCCCAAGCCGGCGCTTTGCTCCCAGTCGGCGTTGTAATCAGGGTCGAAAGCATTGCCGAAATCCGTGAAGACCACGCCGCTCCAAGGCCCCTTGATGGTGCGTTGGTACTCCAGGCTGCCGACGGCGAGGAAGCGCCCGCCGACCACCTGCCCGGTCTGCGGGTCACGCGGTCCCAGGGCGTCGAGTCCCCAACCGCGGATGCTGGTGTCGCCGCCGGCGAAGAAACGCTGACTCGCGGGCACATCGCGGATGCTGGTGGCCCAGGTCGCACCGAGGTTCATGCGGCCGATGAAACGGTTGTCCGCGCCGAGAGAGCGGATGGCCTTGTAGTTCGTACTGCCGCTCAAATAGCTGGTCTCGGACAAGACATTCCGTGCGGTGCCCTGGAGGAGCAATTTCAGCCGGTAGCCGTCTTTGGTGTTGATGGGGTCGTCCGCCACCACCCGTGACCAGGACGCATGTGGCACCAGACCGGTGAAGCTGTCGCTGTCGGCCTCGGCCACCCGGTAGTCTTCGTAGCGATACTCGAGTCCGAGGTTGCGGCGCCAGCCGCCGGGGGTAACCACCGATTGGAGCGCCCCCACCTTGAACAGCGTCCCCTGGCGGCTCGCCGTGTCGAAGGCGTAGATCTCGGGCCGCAGCTGCACGTAGTCCGCCACCGGATTGCGAAAGGGAATGCGGTACTCGGCGACCAGGGACTGGGTGACCGGCGCGATCTCGAGCTCCGCCTTCAGCTTGTGCCCGCGCGGACCGATGTAGCGGCGGCGGTAATCCAGACTGAACCGCGGCCCCTGGTCAGTGGCGAAGCCGACGCCGACGCGGTACTTGTTGGCCTTGTTGCGCTCGGCCACCACCCGGATGGGCACCCGGCGGTCGGCTCCGGCCTCGTCCTTGAGCGGCACGATTTCGATGTTGCGGTAATACTCCATGCCGATGAGTCGCCCCTGCAGCCCGAGCAGCACGTCCGGGTCGTAGACATCGCCCGGCGCGAAGTCCACGAACTTCTCCAGATACTCGTCGGCGAGCAAGTCCTGCCGGAAGCTCACCGGGCCGAAATACCAGCGCGGGCCGGTCTCGAGATGAAACTCGATGTGCGCCTCGTAAGCCACCGGATCGATGAGCACCACGTGGCGCACCAGCGCCGCATCCAGATAACCCTGTTCCGAGGCGGTGGTCGTGATCTCGCCCTTGGCCCGGTCGTAATCCGCATGCAGCAGCACGTCGCCCGGCTGCATGGGGAAGACTGGCGGGAAGGCCGGATTCTCGGCCCCGGGGCCCGTGATCCGGTAGTCCACGGAGCCGATTGTCACCGGCTCACCGGGGTCGATGCGGAAGCGCGCCACCCAGCGTCCATTCGGATCATCCGGGCGCTCGAGGCGGTCGTCGACCTGCACGCGGTAGAGTCCGAATGGCGCCAACGCGTCGCGGATCTGCTGTGGCGCCCGGCGATAGAGCGCAAGCAGCCGTGGTACCGTAAGGTCGCCGGCCTTCTGCTCCTGGTGGATGGCGAGCCGCGCCAGGACGTTGCTCTTGCGTTGCCCTGCGATCCCCGAAACCTCGACGTCAAGCGACAGCGCACGCACCGCCGGCGGCAGCAGAAGCCCGCCGAGCCACAGCAGTGCAAGTAGCTGCCAGCGCCTGCGGCGGGACACACACCAGCGCTTTCGGGCGGTTGCATGCATAGGAAAGATACTCGTGCACTCAAGTCAGTATGCAGCGCTTCTGAAAAAATTTCTGTCGTCCGCTCACAGCCATTATCAGCCGGTAACCGACGCACGGTTGTATCGTGGCTCGCAGCGGTCTCGACACTCGGACTACCGCGGTATGTCCGGCGGGAGCACACCCACTGCGATACCACCAGTCAGAGCGCTCAACCCGTCAATCCGGCGGACATCAGTATCGGGCTTAAGCAGCAACGGGCTGGGTCGCGGCTGGCTGGGATCTCGACGGTGGAGATGTGGTCGTGAAAGCTACGGGGATAGCCCCCTGGAATCCTCCGCCAGTCCCCACCCCGCTGGCACAAAACGACAACCCAATGTGAGGGGTATGAAAACCGGACGCTCAAAGGCGACGGTTGTAACGCCAGCGCCCGAGCGTGCCATCGCCGCAGGGACGATTCATGACTGCCGCTGCGCGCTGTTCAACTCTTCGCGCAAAGCGGCGACCGCTTGCCGCAGACCGCGAAGCTCCGCCAGCAAGCGGTCGGTGTCCGCGTGCATGGCGCCCTCCATCTCGCGGCGCTCAGCGACATGATCTGCCTCGTGCATGGTCTGCATGGTATCCACGATGATACCAATGAACAGATTCAACATCGTGAAGGTCGCGATCAGGATGAAGGGCACGAAGAAGGCCCAAGCCGCCGGATAGGCCTCCATCACCGGGCGCACGATACCCATGGACCAGCTCTCAAGCGTCATGATCTGAAACAAAGTGTACATGGACGCGCCGATACTGCCGAACCAGTCGGGAAAGCGATCGCCGAACAGACTTGTGGACATCACCGCAAAGACATAGAACAGCAGCAGCATCAGCCCGGCGATGGAGGTGATGCCGGGCACCGCGGCCAGCAGCGCCTCCACCACGAACCGCAACCGCGGCACCGTTGAGATCAACCGTAACACCCGCAGCACCCGCAACGCCCTCAGCACCGCCAGCGGGCCGCTGGCCGGCACCAAAGCGACGAGCACCACGCTGAAATCGAAGACATTCCAAGCGCCGCGGAAGAAGCGCGGCCCGAAGGCGAAGAGCTTGAGACCGATCTCCACGACGAAGACCGCCAGCGCCGCCCGATCCAGCGCCTTCAACAGGACACCCCAGTGCGCCATCAGCGCATCCGAGGTCTCCAATCCCAGCGTGACCGCATTGACGATGATCACGGCGATGATGACACGCTGCACCGGCGCGGACTCGACCCAAGCACCGATACGCTCGCGGGATGGCATACGGGAACTCCTTATCATGCAGGACTTTGCTCGAACGACGGGCGCGGCGCCCGCTGCCCCACGAGCCGAGGAGACGGTGCGATTGACCGCGCAAGACGGCGCGCACGCCGCACAACGCGAGCGCTGGGGCGATATTTGGGGCGGTATCTGGGGGCGGTATCTGGGGCGGTCGCTGTCGGGAAGCGGCGCCGGCGCTTGTGCGCCCACAACCTAGGTCGCGCGCCTCCGGTGCCGTATCAGCCCCGCACAACGCCACAGCGGTGGGTGTACGCCCGCACCGCACCGACCGCCGGGCGCCTCACTCGCGGGCGGCAAACCGGGCTGCGCCGAGCAAAGGTGCCTGCTGGTTCATGATGACACGCACTGGCATTCGCTCCATCAGCCCGCGCATGCGACCCTTGTCCAGAAAGCCTGCCAGGAAGTCACCCGCCTGCAACAACGCCAAATTCTTCGGCGCGATGCCGCCGCCGAGGTAAACGCCGCCCAGAGCCATCAGCTTGAGCGCCGTATTGCCGGCCTCCCGGCCGTAGAGGAGCGCGAACAAATCCATCGCCTCGGTGCATGGATGTACGCCCTCCGCAGCGCACAGCGCCACGGCTGCGGGCAGGTCGCCGTTGTTTGCCATGGCCTCGGCCACCGCCGGCGGATGCTCGGCCTGGTGCCAAGCCACCAGAAATTGGTAGATGTTGCCGATACCCATGCCAGAGACCAGCCGCTCCCAGCTGACACGCCCGTAGCGCTGCTTGAGATGCTCGAAGAGGGCGAGCTCGCGTGCGTCCGCGGGGGCAAAATCGGTGTGGCCGCCCTCGGTGGCGAAGGCGCGATGGCACGTCCCGTCCCAGTAGAGGCCGGCTTCGCCGAGACCGGTGCCGGCGGCGACCACACAGGCGTTCCCGACGCTGTCGGGCTCACCTGTCTGGAGCTCGACGACATCCGTCGCCGCGAGCGCGGCGACCCCCCAGGCCACCGCCTCAAGGTCGTTCAGGAGATGGACGCGGCGAAAGCCCAGCGCCTGCGCCAGTGCGGCGGCGTCCAAACGCCAGGGCAGATTCGTCGTCTGACTGCGGCCCTGCACCACCGGACCCGCCACCGCGAAGCTGGCATGGTGACAGGCGTGATCCCGGCCCAGGTCCGTATCGGCCAGGTAGCGACGCACCAGGGCAGCAAGATCCGGAAAATCCCGGCTTGGATAGCGCGACGATTGCGCCAGGGTCACCGCATCGCCCACCACGTCTGCCAGCGCGAGGCCGGTCTTGGTGCCACCGATGTCCCCCACCAATACGCGCATGTCTTACTCCAGTTGCCGACGCTTACTCAGGCCGGATCATAACAGGGTGACAGCAGCCTGGGCCCCGGAGGCGGCCATCGCTGCCGACGCCCCCGCCGGCCGCAACCCCAGGGGTCGCATGCGAACTTGGCTGGGCGAAGATGACACGAGGCCGCGGCGCGTCCATCCCAGGCGGCGGTGGCGGCGCTTAGCGAACACCAGCCGTCCGTCTTTGTGCTCGCATCCCTGGGGGCACGATCACCGCCTGCGAGTGCTTCGGCCCAGTACGGCTAGGGCGCCGCACCGGGTCGGGTGGTCGCGAACCGAAAGGGCGCGGCCAG
>AACY020557343.1_pt1 | contig 37167 bp, 27 predicted proteins | sample 267378 | NCBI WGS metagenome assembly AACY02 (sample SAMN02954345, study PRJNA13694) | marine metagenome | biome: aquatic; feature: ocean; material: water; isolation source: isolated as part of a large dataset composed predominantly from surface... | reverse complement strand
GATTAGTGATTGTGATTTCGCAATCTGGCCGCAGCCCTGATATTTTAGCCCAAGCGCGAATGGCGAAAAACGCAGGCGCGTTTTGTGTGGCGTTAGTAAACGATGAAACCGCGCCAATCAAGGATATCGTCGATGTCGTCGTGCCACTACGTGCAGGCGAAGAGAAAGCTGTTGCCGCAACTAAGAGCTACCTTGCAACCCTGTCGGCGATTTTACAATTAGCCTCGGCGTGGACGCAGAGCGAATCCCTCGCCGCAGCAGTTAACTCCTTACCTCAAGCACTGCAAACTGCGGTTGATGCTGAGCCTCAATTGACCCCTGCATCGGTTGAAAACGTGAAAAACTTAGTCGTGTTAGGCCGTGGTTTAGGCTATGCCGTGTCTAAGGAAATCGCACTTAAGTTAAAAGAAGTGTGTTCTATCCATGCCGAAGCCTTTAGTAGTGCTGAGTTCCTCCATGGTCCTGTGACCTTAGTGGAGAAAAAACTTACGATTGTGGATGTCTGCATCGGCGATGAGTCCTACGCTAGCCATATCGAACAGATTGAAAATGTGAGTCAACGTGGCGCCGATTTAGTGCATTTAAATCAAACGTCGACGGATATTCACCCACGTGTTGCGCCGTTAGCCCTGCTACAACGTTTTTATATCGACGTGGCCTCAGTCGCGATTGCCCGTGGTATTGACCCAGACCAACCCGCTGGGCTGAAAAAAGTCACTCAAACGCTGTAATGGATGGCCGTTGTCGCCGCGTTAATTTGAAAAGAGGTTTGGGATGAAATTCACCTTAATTGCCGAGCAACTGTTTGATGGTGAAGCCTTCCATCGGGAGGTGCCTGTCACCATTGAAGATGGTCTGATAGCCAGCTTAGACACCGCATCGGGTGCTAAGGAAATTCGCTACCCAGGCACCCTAGTGCCAGGTTTTATCGATGTGCAAGTTAACGGCGGTGGCGGCGCGTTATTCAATAGCAGCCCAACGGTTGCTTGCATTGAAACCATAGGCAAGGCGCATGCTCGCTTTGGAACCACAGGCTTTTTACCCACGCTTATCACAGATGATGTGCAGGTGATGGCCAAGGCTGCCGATGCGGTTGCCAGCGCGGTCGCGCAAAAGAGCGCTGGCGTATTAGGCGTACATTTTGAAGGCCCGCATCTTTCGGTACCTAAAAAAGGCGTGCATCCACAAGGTTTTATCCGTGAGATCACCGAGGCTGAACTGGCGATTTTTTGCCGTCAGGATTTAGGGATTCGAGTGGTGACCTTAGCGCCTGAAAATGTCTCGCCTGAGGTGATCCGCCTGTTGGTGGAGTCTGGCGTTAAAGTGTGTTTGGGCCACTCCAATGCGGACTACGATACCGTTGTCGCGGCATTAGCGGCGGGGGCGACAGGCTTCACTCACCTCTACAATGCCATGTCACCCTTAGGTTCCCGTGAGCCTGGCGTGGTGGGCGCGGCGATTGAGAGTGAAACCGCTTGGTGTGGTTTGATTGTCGATGGCCACCATGTGCATCCAGCGGCCGCAAGAGTTGCCCTGCGCGCTAAACCCCGTGGCAAAGTGATGTTGGTAACTGATGCCATGCCGCCAGTAGGCATGGATGATGAAACCAGCTTTGAGCTGTTTGGTACTCAGGTACTGCGTGTCGGCGATAGATTAAATGCGGTGACGGGTGAACTGGCGGGCTGTGTGTTAGACATGGCGACCGCGGTTGAGAACAGTGTGAAGATGCTCGGTTTACCGCTTGGTGAGGCCTTGAGAATGGCGTCTTTGTATCCTGCAGAGTTCCTTGGCATTGCCGAGAGCGTCGGTCGGTTAGCCGTAGGGCAGCGTGCCGATTTAGTGCTGCTAGATAATCAACACAAAGTGCTGGCCAACTATATTGCTGGAAATTCGGTTTATGTTCGCCCTTAGTGTGCGTTGAGTCAGTAAAGCGTTAACCTTGGCCCTTGTCGTATTTTGATGACAGGGGCTAAGTTTTTTTATTGTACAGTCTGCATTTTGCTCAAAAGTTATAAAATAATTTAAATAACAATAATAAAGGATAATGGTATGAGTACGACTGCGCCGGGATCTATCACCAATACGGGCGTGAATGCTCAGGATGCTGCCGCGAAAAAGCGTCAGTCAAAACCGCGGTTGATGTCCCTCGATGCCCTGCGTGGCTTCGATATGTTTTGGATTCTAGGTGGCGAAGCCCTATTTGGCGCCTTGCTTATGTTGACGGGCTGGGCGGGCTGGCAATGGGGTGATACCCAAATGCACCATAGTGAGTGGAATGGGTTTCGCTTCTATGATTTGATTTTTCCGCTGTTTATTTTCCTCTCCGGTGTTGCCCTAGGATTATCGCCAAAACGCTTAGATAAACTGCCAATGCAGGAGCGTATGCCTGTGTATCGCCACGGAATAAAGCGGCTGTTTCTTCTGTTGTTGCTTGGGATTCTTTATAACCATGGTTGGGGAACGGGGGCGCCTGCCGAACCTGAAAAAGTCCGTTATGCCAGTGTATTAGGTCGAATTGCCTTTGCGTGGTTCTTCGCCGCCTTGCTGGTATGGCATACAAGTTTACGTACCCAAGTGCTGGTGGCCTTGGGCATCTTAGTGGCCTATGGCGCGATGCAGCTCTGGTTGCCGTTTCCTGGTGGACAGGCTGGTGTGTTATCACCGACTGAGTCAATCAATGCTTATGTGGATAGCCTGTTACTGCCGGGTGTGAGCTATCAAGGACGAACGCCTGATCCTGAAGGCGTGTTATCGACACTGCCCGCCGTAGTCAACGCCTTAGCGGGGGTGTTTGTCGGTCATTTTATTGTGAAATCCCATCCTAAAGGGGAGTGGGCAAAGGTTGGCCTCTTGAGCGTTGCCGGTGGTGTTTGTTTAGCCCTAGGCTGGTTGCTGGATGGGGTTATTCCCGTCAATAAAGAGCTGTGGACCAGCTCATTTGTATTGGTCACTAGCGGTTGGAGCATGCTGCTGTTAGCGCTGTTTTATGCCCTAGTGGATGTGCTGAAATGGCAAAAGCTCGCCTTTATTTTTGTGGTGATAGGCACTAACGCCATCATTATTTATCTGGCCTCCAGCATAGTGGATTGGAAGTATATCGCCCAGAGTGTGTTCGGTGGCGTTATCGCGGCATTGCCAGAAAATGCTCAGCCCTTAGGAGCTGTGATTGGTTTGCTCACCGTTCAATGGTTAGTGCTGTATTGGATGTATCGTCGCAACATTTTTGTGCGGATCTAACGTCGATATCTGATTTTCCCTCAAGCCACGGACTCACCTCTGTGGCTTTTTTATTTCTAGCAACCAAAGGGCGCAGAGCATCTTTGGTTGTAAATCAGCAGTTAACTGAGTGTTTATGGCTCATTCTGGGGCAAATAGGGCCATTTTGCGGGCTAAATTGTAAATGACAGCGTTGTCTTTTTGTGTTGTTTGTTTTAACATCACTGAAACAATGGTGCGTTTGGATGATAACATTAGCCATTGCAGACGAGTTGCGATACGGATGTGCGGAATACTCAGCGGTTTTTTGTCCCGCCATCACCTTAAAAATTAATTACTATAAGAAGCAGGTTTATGGAAATGACACTCGATAAAAGCCAGCAGAAAAGCAGTTTTCTCCCCATGGCGATAGTGGCAGCACTCTTTTTCATCCTTGGATTCGCAACTTGGTTGAATGGATCTTTGATGCCCTATTTAAAACAAATTTTGCAACTCAACCCCTTCCAAGCCTCACTAATCCTGTTCTCCTTTTATATTGCGGTGACCTTTACCGCGCTGCCTTCGGCGTGGGTTATCCGTAAAGTCGGTTATAAAAATGGTATGGCACTGGGGATGGGCATCATGATGCTCGCAGGCCTATTATTTATTCCTGCGGCTAAGACCCAAATATTTGGCCTGTTTTTATGTGCACAATTAGTGATGGGCACAGGCCAAACCCTGCTACAAACGGCAGTAAACCCCTACGTGGTTCGTCTAGGGCCTGAAGAGTCTGCCGCGGCCCGCGTCAGCGTGATGGGCATTTTGAATAAAGGTGCGGGGGTGATTGCACCGTTAGTTTTCTCCGCATTGATCTTAGATAGCTTTAAAGACCGCATTGGCACTACGTTAACCCAAGTGCAAATTGATGAAATGGCAAACAGCTTGGTTTTCCCTTACCTCGGTATGGCGATATTTATTGGGGTGTTGGCGCTTGCTGTTAAAAAATCGCCTCTGCCAGAATTATCCAATGAAGATGAAGTGGCCGAGCACACAGATAAAGGCCAAATCAAGGCTGCCTTGTCCCATCCTAACTTAGCCTTTGGGGTTATCGCGCTATTTGTCTACGTGGCGGTTGAGGTGATTGCTGGCGACACTATCGGTACCTTCGCCTTATCACTAGGGGTTGAGCATTACGGCGTGATGACCTCCTATACAATGGTGTGTATGGTGCTGGGTTATACCTTAGGGATTATCTTGATCCCTCGTTTTATCTCTCAGCCAACGGCACTGATGATTTCAGCGATTCTTGGCCTATTACTGACCCTAGCCATCCTGTTCGGGGATAACAATTCCTACGCGATTGCCAATACGCTGTTAGTGCCTTTCGGCGGTGTGGCCTTGCCTGATACCTTACTCTTCATTGCCTTCTTAGGATTAGCCAATGCGATTGTTTGGCCTGCGGTGTGGCCTCTGGCGCTGTCGGGTTTAGGTAAGCTCACCAGCACAGGTTCGGCACTACTCATCATGGGGATTGCGGGTGGTGCTTTCGGTCCACTGTTTTGGGGACTCACGAGTTCGGCCACCGATATGGGGCAGCAGGGTGGTTATATGGTGATGTTACCTTGCTACCTGTTTATTCTCTTCTATGCCGTGAAAGGCCATAAGATGCGTCACTGGTAATCGGTTATCTCACGATGTAAAAAAGCCCTCAACAGAGGGCTTTTGGCTATTTGCTGGGGATGAATTAGAAGGCGTAGCTGACTGTTGCTAAAACGGTATCGTCGTTTTTCCACACACCGTCAGAGACTTTCTGATCGCCGCTCAAATCAGTGCCAAGCCATGCGAGCGACAGGCCAAATCCCATAAATTCAGTGGATACGCCAACGGAATAATCCGAGTAGCTATCAAAGCCTTCACCATCGTCTAAGGCATCACCTACGTTGTAGCCGTAATGCAGATCGAGGTTCCAGTTTTCAACAAACTCATAGGAGTAATTGATTTCGCCGTAGTGGTAATCTAAATCGCTACCACCGTAATCATTGGTGTACCAATAGGCCACGCGAAAGCCGCTAAACTCGACGCCAGCTGTGACTTCGAAATAGCCGAGATCACTCTCGCCCGAATAGTTATAGCGGTTGAGTGTCACGTCGTAGCTGACGCTATCATTGATGTCACCGCCGTAGGCAACATAGAAGTCATACTCGATATCTGGACCGTTGTAACCTGGCTCATCAAAGTCGACATTACTGGCCCAGGCGCCGACCGAAAATCCGGACTCAAAACTCCAATCGACACCACCTTGAACCGCAGGATCGCCCGCGGTTTGCGAGATACCACGGAAGCGATAATCATTGGTTACGCTAATTTCCCCCGATACTTCTGCGGCGGCAATGCCGGAGAATAAGCTGGTCGTCAGCGCGAGCCCAACAACTTGTGCCAGCCGTTTTTTATTTAGGTTGTTATTCACGGTATTTCTCCCATTTTCTTGGTTGACACGGATGTACTAAGTTCTTTTAGCTTTTAAAACAGGCTAGTACATTCGTTGCTTTGCCAAACAACAACCCAGGAAACCCCGTAGCTGTGACCTCATGGCGAGTTAAGCTAAATCGCTTTAGCTTGGTTAATCGAGGCAAAAAGCACCCCCTATGAAACTCACTTTTGTTCGAAGATGACATAAACCTTGCGGCAGGGCTCTACAACTTGCCACTGCCCTTGGAACCCCGCAGGAATAATAAATCGGTCGCCGACAGTGAAGGTTTGTGACTGCCCCTCAAGATCTGTGACGACGCTGGTCCCTTTGAGGATCTCGCAATACTCGTATTCAGTGTAGTTGATTTTCCAAGCGCCTGATTCGCTTTGCCAAATTCCACTATGGAATTGATTACAGGGGCTAGAGTAATGATTCTGTAATTGCTGGGTGGGATTACCAGAGATGCGCTTTTCTGGGGCGACTTGGTAACTTTCCACTGGCGATTGTGCGCTGGCAAAGCGAATGATTGACGTGATGCTCATTGTCATATTGGCTCGCACCGAGGTTATTTCATGGTGGGCATAACAAACTCAGCTTGAGTCTGTTTGCCTACGGGCCAGCGCGCCGTGATGGCTTTACGTTTGGTATAAAAACGCACTCCGTCAGGACCATGCATATGTAGCGGTCCAAAGAGCGAACGTTTCCAGCCACCAAAGGAGTGGAAGGCCATAGGTACTGGGATGGGCACGTTAACCCCTACCATACCGACCTGCACATGGTGGCAAAAATGTCTGGCGGCCTCACCGCTTTGGGTAAAGATGGCGGTGCCATTGCCAAATTCATGTTGGTTGATAAGCGCCAGTGCGCTGGCATAGTCCTTAACCCGCACAATCGACAGCACTGGGCCGAAGATTTCTTCGCGGTAAATACGCATCTCGGGGGTCACGTTATCGAATAAACAGGCCCCTAAGAAGTAACCCTGCTGATGGTCGGCAACGGTTAACTGGCGACCGTCCACCACTAAGGTCGCGCCTTCTTTAACGCCGGCGTCGACAAATTCTGTGACTTTGGCGAGGTGTTGGCGGGAGATCAACGGTCCCATTTCCATCTCAGGAGTGAGGCCATTGCCCACTTTTAACTGTTGAATTTGCGGTAATAATTTATCGACTAGCTTGTCGCCCACATCCCCTACGGCCAATACCACTGAAATGGCCATGCAACGCTCGCCCGCGCTGCCATAGGCGGCGCCCATGAGTGCACTTACCGCTTGATCTAAATCTGCATCCGGCATCAGTAGCATATGGTTTTTTGCGCCGCCGAGGGCCTGCACCCGTTTACCGTGTTTAGATGCGGTGCTGTAAATGTATTCCGCAATCGGGGTGGAGCCAACAAAGCTGACGGCCTGAATATCTTCATGGCTGAGCAGGGTATCGACGGCCTCTTTATCACCGTTGACCACGTTAAATACCCCTGCGGGAAGCCCAGCCTGCGTGAGTAATTCCGCAATACGCATCACTGCGCTTGGGTCTTTCTCCGAAGGCTTCATAATAAAGGTGTTACCGCAGGCAATCGCGATTGGGAACATCCACATGGGAACCATCACGGGGAAGTTAAAGGGCGCTATGCCTGCGACAACACCTAAAGCTTGATTGACCGACCAAGCGTCGACGCCACCGCCGACCTGCTGGGTATGTTCCCCTTTGAGCAAGTGTGGGATACCACAGGCAAATTCGACGACTTCGAGACCACGAATGAGTTCTCCCCGCGCATCATCGAGCACTTTGCCGTGCTCTAAGGTAATCAGCTGCGCCAGCTCATCCATATGTTGCTCGACTAGCGCCTTAAACTTAAATAACACACGAGCACGATTGAGGGGCGTTACCTGTGACCAAGTGTCGAAGGCTGATTTGGCGATAGCAATGGCGGCAGAGACTTCGTCGCGACTCGCGAGGGAGACTTGGCCTCGGCATTCTCCCGTCGCGGGTTCGAAAATCTCTTGGCTTCTTGTACTGGCTGCGGTGTGCGCGCCATTCACATAATGAGTCATTGTCAGCATAGGTAACCTTTCAATTGCCCCCAATTTGGGCGTTAGATAAAAAATTGTGCATCATCCTACGGCGCGAATTGCATCGCCTAGGCTGTTAACTATTTGGTCTATTTGGTGTTTCTCTACGATCAAAGGTGGAGAAATGGCGATAATATCGCCCGTCGCCCGCACGAGCGTGCCTTGATGGAAGCAATGCTCGAACACGCTGTAACCGCGTTTGCCGACGCCTTGGCTATTCGGCGCGAGTTGGAAGCCTGCGACCAATCCGGTGTTGCGAATATCAATCACATTCGGCAAACCTTTGAGACTATGAACGGCATCCTCGAAATAACGCTCAAGTTCGAAGCTGCGTTCAAATAACTGCTCGTTTTCATAGATGGACAGCGTGGCGAGCGCTGCGGCCGCCGCTACTGGATGCCCTGAATAGGTATAGCCGTGGAAAAACTCGATGAGTTCGGTGGGGCCTTGCATACAGGTATCGTGAATAAAATCCTGCACAAACACGGCGCCCATTGGAATTGCACCATTATTGATAGCCTTGGCTGTGGTGATTATGTCTGGGATAACGCCCCAGCGCTGGCTGGCAAAGGCGGCACCAACGCGGCCAAAGGCGGTAATTACCTCATCAAAAATCAACAGGATACCGTGTTTTTGGGTGATTTCCCGTAGGCGTTTTAAGTAACCTAGTGGCGGTAAAATCACCCCCGCCGAACCTGACATAGGTTCAACGATAACTGCGGCAATATTCTCGGCGCCGTGGAGTGTAACGAGTTGTTCTAATACTTCGGCTTTTTCCGCACCAAGGCTAGGCAAGCCACGGCTAAAGGCTGAATTTTGAATATCTAAGGTGTGCGGCAGGTGATCCACGCCTTGCAGCAGTTGGCCACTGAAGGCTTTACGGTTATTGCTCAAGCCCCCCACTGAAATGCCGCCAAATCCTACACCATGGTAGCCCAGCTCTCGGCCAATAAAGCGGGTGCGCGACGCTTGGCCATTGGCTCTGTGGTAACAGAGTGCCATCTTAAGCGCGGTATCGACGGACTCTGATCCCGAGTTGGTAAAGAAGACTTTATTGAGTCCTTCAGGACTGAGTTCAGTTAACCGTTCGGCGAGTTCGAAGGCGAGGGGATGGCCCATTTGGAAGGAAGGTGCGTAATCCATCTCGCGAATTTGTTTGCTGACGGCTTCGCTGATCTCACGGCGTCCATGGCCGGCGTTACAACACCACAAGCCAGCCGTTGAGTCTAATACCTTGTTGCCATTGATATCCGTGTAGTACATGCCTTCTGCTTGGGCGAGCAGGCGAGGGCTGGCTTTAAACTGGCGGTTGGCGGTAAAGGGCATCCAATAATGTTCGAGGGAAGGATGCTCATGCGTTGTGTTGTAGGGTGAATCGGCCATAGTGTTTACCTTGTCCTTTTCCTTGTTAAATGAGGTCAGGTCTTCGTTAAGGGTGGCTAATATTTGCTATGCTATGTTAGAAATAATGAACATGGAAGAGGTGTGTGCAGTTATTTGTGGCAAAAATGCTATTTTTGTAAAAAATATTGAATATTAATGATTGAACAGCGTAATCTAAGCAGCAGTTAACGACTTAGGTCATCTTTGGCATTTGGCCGTCGAGATAGCCCTCATCCCAATAAAGCTAAAATAAACAAATACAAACGATTAAGAGGTCATCATGAGTACACCTAAAAAACGGAGTGATTGGGAAAGCCTCGCTGCTAGCCTAGCAATCAATGGCAAGGCTTATATCAATGGCGAATACCGCGATGCGGCAGCGGGCAGCACCTTTGACTGTGTCAGCCCGATCGACGGACGCGTATTAGCCAAGGTCGCCAGTTGCGATCAAATGGACGCCAATATTGCCGTCGCTAATGCCCGTGAGGTGTTTGAATCAGGCGTGTGGTCAAAGACTGCCCCCGTTAAACGTAAGCAAGTGATGATCCGTTTTGCCGAGTTATTGGAGGAAAATGCCAATGAACTCGCCCTGTTAGAAACCTTGGACATGGGTAAGCCTATCCGTTTTTCAAAGGCGGTAGATATTGCCGGCGCCGCCCGTGCTATCCGTTGGTCGGGTGAGGCCGTTGATAAACTCTATGATGAGCTGGCGCCTACGGCACATAATGAAATCGGTATGATCACCCGCGAACCTGTGGGCGTGGTGGCGGCGATTGTGCCTTGGAACTTCCCCTTATTGATGGCCTGTTGGAAGCTGGGGCCTGCGCTGGCGACGGGTAACAGTGTTATTCTAAAACCCTCTGAGAAATCCCCCTTAACGGCCATTCGTATCGCTGAACTTGCGGTACAGGCAGGGATCCCTAAGGGCGTGCTAAACGTACTGCCAGGTTATGGGCATACGGTCGGTAAGGCACTGGCGCTGCATATGGATGTGGATACCTTAGTCTTTACTGGTTCAACAAAAATCGCTAAGCAATTAATGATTTATGCGGGCGAATCGAATATGAAACGAGTGTGGCTCGAGGCTGGTGGTAAGAGCCCGAACATTGTATTTAACGATGCGCCCGATCTTAAAGCGGCTGCGGTGGCGGCTGCCGAAGCCATTGCCTTTAACCAAGGTGAAGTCTGTACCGCAGGCTCGCGTTTGCTGGTGGAGTCTGGGGTTAAAGATCAACTGATTGAGCTTATCGCCGAAGAACTGGCCTCATGGCAGCCCGGGCATCCGCTGGATCCCGCTACTGTTAGCGGCGCAGTGGTCGATAAGCAGCAATTAGATATCATCTTAAGCTATATCAAGGCGGGCCAAGATGAGGGCGCGAACTTAGTGCATGGTGGACAACAAGTGCTGGCCAAAACGGGCGGCGTGTATGTGCAGCCCACTATCTTTAGCCAAGTACACAACAAGATGAAAATCGCCAGTGAGGAAATCTTTGGCCCTGTGTTATCTGTCATTGAATTCAATGGCATGGAAGAGGCGATTGCGATAGCCAATGATACCATTTACGGCTTAGCGGCAGGGGTGTGGACGGCGGATATCAGCAAGGCGCACAAAACCGCCAAGGCACTGCGATCGGGTATGGTGTGGATTAACCATTATGATGGAGGCGATATGACGGCGCCTTTTGGTGGTTATAAACAGTCTGGCAATGGCCGCGATAAATCCATGCACTCCTTCGACAAGTACACTGAAATTAAGGCGACTTGGATAGCCCTCTAAGTCGTTTTACTCCCTCTCAAGCCTCTTTACGCCGATGCGAAAGAGGCTTTCTTTTTTCTGGTTAACCCTCTAATTAAATGGATAAAGTGGCGCAAGGGTGCCTCTTGGGGATTTTTGCTGTACATTGCTCGGATGATGAACTCATTTGCTAAGGGATGTTCTGTGAGTCTCAAATACTTATCTTTGACCTTAATGCTGCTAGCCACCTTGGCCTTGTCGGGGTGTTCTTCTACCCATTCGGGAAGCTGGCAGGGGTTTACTGAGTCTGGCCAAGCCTCTTTCTACGGCGATAAACATCAAAATAAGAAAACCGCCAGCGGTGAGCGTTATAACCATAAATTAAAAACGGCCGCCCATAAGGAAATTCCTTTTGGTTCAGTGGTTAAAGTCACCAATCTTAAGAATGGTAAAACGGTTGTGGTTAAGGTTAACGACAGAGGGCCTTTCGTGCGGGGCCGAATTATAGATTTGTCCAAATCCGCATTTAGCAGCATAGGCAATACTTCGGCGGGTTTACTGGATGTCAAAATTGAAGTGATTCAAGCCACGAGTCAGTAATCGACTCTCTATGAGCTTGGCATGTGTGCTTTACCAAAACAGTATCGGTTCGAATGGTTTGAATAGGGCTTGCGTTTTGCATGTGCAGCAAAACGCAGGCTGATAAGTCATTATCCCAGTTGGAAATCAGAATAAGGACAGCCAATGGAATATCCTCTCGTGAGTACTCAATGGCTCGAAGAGCATCTCACCTCGCCAGATCTCGTGTTACTCGATGCCAGCATGGCCGTGGTGTTGGGCAAAGAGCCTATTCTCTATTCCGAACCTGTGTGCATTCCGCGCTCGAGGCGCTTTGATGTCGAAACGGATTTTTGCGATAAAACCTCTTCTCAAATCCACGCCTTACCAAGGTTTGAACAGTTTATAGAAGGTGTTTCCAAGCTCGGAATAGACCCGCAAAGCGTGGTGGTTATCTATGATAATCAAGGGATTTATTCTTCTCCGCGCGCTTGGTGGATATTCAAGGTGATGGGATTTCACCGTGTGTATGTGCTCGACGGTGGTTTACCCCAATGGATGGCTGAAGACAGAGTCACCTCATCCCGCTATCAGGAAGAAGGGATAGATTATGGGGCAAGCGATAGTGAAGAACTCACTGCTGTACTGGAATATCAGTCAGCCAAGGTGATGGATGCCGAGGCTGTGTTGGCCAAGCTTGATGATAGCGGCAGCGCGATTATCGATGCCCGCGGCACAGCCCGCTTTTTAGGCCAAGTGAGTGAGCCGCGCCCAGGTGTGCGTAGTGGGCATATTCCCCATTCGGTTAATTTACCTTTTACAGAGGTGCTCGATGGCTTCAAAATCAAAAGCTCGGCCGAATTACACACCCTGTTTCAAGGGCTTGCTGGCGATAAACCGTTAAGGATTTTCAGCTGTGGCTCGGGCATTACCGCCTGTATCTTAATCTTAGCGTCGATCGCTTCTGGTCATGCCGATGCTGTGCTTTACGATGGCTCGTGGGCCGACTGGGGCAGTCGCAGCGATTTACCCATAGCGCAATAAGCGCTGATAGCAGGAGTGCTAAGCAGGATAACCAGCAGCACTCCATTGGCAGTGATATATCCTTTGACTTATCAAGGAGTTTGCCATGATAACTCGATTGTTTGATAAGCTGATCTTCGGCTTTATCTTAGTGATGGCGCTGCAACTTCCCCAATTAGCCGATCATTATCAGCAATTTTTGGCGGGGCTCTATACCTCGACTCAATGGCAAGTTGAGGGCTACGAGGCCACGGCGAAGGAATATCACTACGGCGATGTAGAAACCATGATTGCCCGCCATTTGCAAAACGAGGAACCTAGCGTCAGGGCGGATGCCGAGCAAAAGCGCCAGACGCTAGACTTGTATCAAGCGCTGCAGCAGGGAATGCAGACCTTTGCGCAGGGGAATCTCTTCGAGAAAACCGCCTATATGTTCAATCCTGCTCGTTATGAATATTTACAGCAAACCATAGTTAACTTTAAGCCCGGCATCCCGTTAACCACCAGTGGGATTGGCTTTGGCGTGCTGGTGGCGTTAGTCGTGCATTATCTTGGCTCGCTGCCCTTTATTCTGTGGGCAAGACGCCGTAGGCGGATTAAATTAGCCCGCGCCATTTAGTGTCGTTGGATATCGTGCTCGCTTATCCAACGACAGGGCAAATCTCAGAATAAGTCCTTAAACCTGTGGTACAGCATACCCGCCGCCAGCATAGGCGAGCGGAATGTGGGGCCGCCGGGGAAGGTCATATGCTTGATTTTGGCGAACACATCAAAGTATCCCGCCTGCTGACAAATGGCTTCGGCGAGCAGTTTGGCCGCCATATGGGTGGCATTTACGCCGTGGCCTGCGTAAGCTTGGGCGTAAAAAATATTACTCGCATCGGGGAGGCGACCGATTTGGGGCATACGGTTGGCGCCAATGCCTATCATGCCGCCCCATTCGTAATCGATGCGTACGTCTTTTAACTGTGGGAATACCTTCTCAAGGTTCGGCCTGAGCGCTGCTTCAATATCCTTAGGATCTTTGCCAGAATAAGTACAAAGTCCGCCGAAGAGTAAGCGTCTATCTGCCGATAAGTGGAAGTAATCTAAGGCGATTCGCATGTCTGCAAAGGCCATATTTTGCGGGATAATGCTTTGGCATTGCGCTTCTGTCAGAGGCTCGGTTGCAAGCAAGTAGCTCCCCGCGGGCAGCACTTTACCGCCGATGTAGCTATTCAGTTTATGGCCTATATAAGCGTTGCCTGCCAGCACAACATATTGGCAAGTCACTTCACCCTTAGCCGTTAATACTCGCGGTTTATCCCCTGGAATTATCTTTTCTGCGGCGCTGTATTCAAATAATTGAGCGCCCAATTCACGGGCAACACGAGCCTCGCCCAGAGCCAAATTCAGCGGATGTAAATGGCCGCTGCCCATGTCGATTAGGGCGCCTTGGTAAAAATCTGAGCCGATAACGTCTCCGAGCTGAGACTGAGTTAATAGCTTGATTTCATGCTGATATCCAAGGCGTTTAAGGTGGTCGAATTCTTGTTCTAGTTCGAGCATATGCCGAGGTTTAACTGCCAAATCGCAATAGCCCATTTGTAAATCGCAATCGATGTGATGGGTCTGTATGCGATTTCGTACAATCTCTACCGCCTCAAAGCCCATCTGTTCAATGGCGCTCACGCCTTCTTGGCCTATCTCATTGATAAATTGCGCAGGATCATGGCCAATACCGCGGATCAGCTCACCACCATTACGCCCTGAGGCGCCCCAGCCAATGCGCTTGGCCTCGAGTAGCACCACGTTTAGGCCCTTTTGCCGCAGTTCGATAGCCGTGTTAATACCGCTGAAACCACCGCCGATAATGCAAGCGTCGGTGCTTACCTTGCCCTCAAGTTGGGGATGGGCGTAAATTTCTTTTGCAGTATCAACATAATAAGACTGGGGATATTGTTCACTATGAACGGGAGGTTTGGTGGTCATTTGAGCTCCAAAAAATTGTTTTTATTGTAAATTGGGCTTGTCCCAGTATACTCATCACACTTTTGTGATACTGCTAAAAAGTGTGCATTTTATTTAACACACTTTTTAGATAGAATACAACGGAAGCGATTAAACTCACGCTTTTAGGGCTAAAATGTGTTTGGGATGATGTTTATCCTGAACAACCTGTTCTTCATCTATCGGGGCAACCGATCCTTTGGGGAGATGCGAAATTTGGATATTGGAGCCAGTCTTAGAACTGTTCGAAAAATGAAAGGCTTATCCCAGCGTGAGCTGGCTAAGCGTGCTGGTGTGACTAACAGTACAATTTCGATGATCGAAAAAAACAGTGTTAGCCCATCCGTCAGTTCTTTGAAAAAGGTATTGTCGGGTATCCCTATGTCTTTAGTGGATTTTTTCTCGATTGAAGCCTCGATTGAGAGTGAGCAAAAAGTGGTTTATCGCTCCGATGAACTCCTCGATATAGGTACTGGGCCGTTAGAATTTAAGTTGATTGGCCGTGACTTTCCCAATCGTGCCATGTCGGTGATGAGTGAAACCTATCCACCGGGTTCGGATACGGGCGAGGAAATGCTGAAACACGAAGGTGAAGAGGCGGCCATGGTGATCGAAGGTAAATTCGAACTGACCGTTGGCGACGAGGTATATATCTTAGAAGCGGGTGATAGTTACTACTTTAACAGTGAGTTACCCCATAGATTTCGTAACCCTTTCGATGAACCCTGTCGACTGGTCAGTGCAACAACGCCAGCGAATTTCTAATCGCATAGCCAGTCACATAGCTAATCCTATAGCGCTGTCCTAGGTTGTCTAGGATGGCGCAATCCTGACATTTCCCCTTATCAACCTCATCTCAAATTGGCTTTGGATTACAAAATATTATTCAAAGTGTAAATAATATTATTCAAATGAACCTAAATCAGCGCTGTTTATCTTTGCCTGATTTTCATCCAAAACAACCGCTATAAGCCGATTCTGTTACCCTTAGGCAACACAATACCCCCTAATTTCCTGTATTACATCCCAAAATGCTGTCTTGCAACTAAACGATCATTAACAAGTGTTTAACCTCTTGCCTGAGGTTAAATTTCGGTGTACTGTGTGAAAAAATGAACATTAAAACTTAACATGTTCATTATGCAGTCATTCAAGGTGAAGGTGAGTTATGTCTGTCGAGTTGCCCCTTATTGGTGTTATTGCGTGTAATCAACAATTGGGATCACATCCCTTTAATATTGTTGGTGAAAAATACCTCTTAGGTGTAGTGAATGGTGCTAAGGGCTGGCCCTTAGTGATCCCCTCATTAGGTGCTGAACAACCTATAGAGGCGATTCTGGCAAGTCTCGATGGCATTCTCTTTACCGGTTCGCCTTCGAATGTTGAACCCCATCTCTATGCGGGTGATCCGAGTGAAGTCGGTACTCACCACGATCCCAAACGCGATGCCACCACCTTACCGCTCATCCGTGCGGCCATTGCGGCGGGTGTGCCTGTGCTTGGGATTTGTCGTGGCTTTCAAGAGATGAACGTGGCGTTTGGTGGCAGTTTGCATCAGAAGTTGCACGAAGTCGGCGGTTTTATTGAACACAGAGAAGATAAAGAGGCCTCGTTAGAGGTGCAATATGGGCCATCCCACAGTATCACTGTGGAGCCTGGGGGGGTCATTTACGAGGCCTGGGGCCGTAACTCGGCAGAGGTAAACTCTGTACATACTCAGGGCGTGGAGCGTCTTGGGATTGGGTTGCGGCCAGAAGCTTATGCTCCAGATGGTCTAGTGGAGGCCTTCTCCGTTATAGACGCAAATGAATTTGCCCTAGGTGTGCAATGGCATCCTGAATGGAAGGTGAGTGAAAATCCATTTTTCCTCTCTATATTCAATGCTTTTGGTGATGCGTGCCGTCGTAGGGCTACAACTCGAGTGAAATAAAATGAATAAGCTAATCGCTTTTTTAAAAGAACGAAAAATCACAGAAGTCGAATGTGTTATCAGCGATATGACAGGTATCGCCCGCGGAAAAATTGCCCCAGTGGATAAGTTCCTCGACGAAAAAGGCATGCGCTTACCCGAAAGCGTGTTGCTGCAAACCGTGACCGGTGACTTTGTAGACGATGATATTTATTACAGCTTACTCGACGATGCGGATATCGATTTTGTCTGTGTCCCCGATGAAAATGCCGTATTTATGCTGCCTTGGACCATTGAAGCCACAGCGCAAGTGATCCACGATTGCTACGACAGAATGGGCAATCCCATCGAATTATCGCCACGTAACGTATTGAAGAAAGTGCTTTCGTTATACGAGCAAAAAGGCTGGGAGCCAGTCATTGCACCTGAGATGGAGTTTTATCTTACCAGCCGTAGCGATGACCACGATTTACCCCTTAAGCCACCAATTGGTCGCTCGGGCAGACCCGAAGCGGGACGTCAGTCTTTCTCGATTGATGCGGCTAACGAATACGATCCGCTTTTCGAAGATATGTATGACTGGTGCGAACTGCAAGGTTTAGATATCGATACGCTGATCCACGAAGACGGCCCTGCGCAAATGGAGATTAACTTCAGCCACGGTAATCCATTATCCCTTGCGGATCAGGTGTTTGTATTCAAGCGCACCCTGCGTGAGGCGGCATTAAAGCACAATGTGTGCGCCACCTTTATGGCTAAACCTGTGACCGATGAGCCAGGCAGCGCCATGCACATTCATCAAAGCGTGATTAATAAGGAAACGGGCAAAAACATCTTCACTAATGAAGACGGTACTCAGAGCCCATTATTCCTAAGCTATATCGCTGGTTTACAAAAGTTTATTCCTGAACTCTTGCCGTTGATGGCACCTAATGCCAACTCGTTCCGTCGTTTCTTACCGGGCACCTCTGCGCCAGTAAACTTGGAATGGGGCGTTGAGAACAGAACCTGCGGTCTGCGTATTCCTGAGTCTTCACCCCAAAACCGCCGCATTGAAAACCGTATTCCTGGGGCGGATGCGAACTGCTATTTAGCCATAGCTGCGAGCTTACTCTGCGGTTACATCGGTATGGTGGAAGGGTTAAAACCTTCGACACCAGTGCAGGGTAAATCGAACGAAAGCCGTAGCAACAATCCACATTGCCTGCCGTTAACCTTAGAAGAAGCCTTAGCGGCGATGGAAGAGAGCGATGCCTGTAAGGAATATTTAGGTGAAGCCTTTACCACCGGCTTTGTGGCGGTTAAACAGGCCGAGCTTGAAAACTTCCGCCGTGTCGTGAGTTCGTGGGAGCGGGAGTTCCTGTTACTCAGTGTGTAATTTGCACTGTTTTTGTTCAAAACTGTCATGGCCTTAACGGATTTAGGGTCAAGATAGCGGGAATATTTGAACAATCAGCAAAAATGCTCTGCACTAATTTGGTGAGTTTGCTTAACTTTGGTGCAGAGCGCTTTTAAATTGAAATGCTTACGTATGCTTTACGGTTACTGAGTTGCGGTGTGAAATCCCATTCAATGAACTCAAAGTGATGATGATTTTGTACCTTGGTAGCGTGTGCATAAATTTGATTGAAATAAGCGTTTTGTAACTCACTGTTAGTTAAGCTTAAAAAGAGTTTTTCCTGAGATGGTTTCAGCGGTTTTTCTAGGGGCTTGAGGCATTTGTCTTAATGTTGCAAGATGTAGGGCGTACAAATATCTAGTCTGTTTTACTGCTTGTTAATGCAAGTGTATAAATCGACAAATTTGGCATGAAATCTGATACTCCCATCAATTGCAGCCACCTAGAGATGAAGGCATTATGGTGCTGTAGAGACTGCCGATGCGGTTTTTAAGGTGTAGCATTGGTCGAGAATAACAACAATAACCGAGCAGATGGTCGGTGACACAATTTCAGAATTGTTAAAGGCAATTCTGCTACCCGAGAAAGGAGAAAGCATGAAGCTATTTAATAAGATGACGACTTTGGCTTTAGTAACCGCGGGCGCCCTCGCAAGCGTTGCTGCCCAAGCTGAAGAAGTAGTGCGCGTATATAACTGGTCTGATTATATCGCGGAAGATACCTTAGAAAACTTCAAGAAAGAAACGGGCATTCGGGTGATTTACGATGTGTTTGATAGTAACGAAGTGCTGGAAGCCAAGTTACTGTCTGGCCGCAGTGGTTACGACATCGTGGTTCCATCTAACCATTTCCTCGCTAAACAAATTAAGGCTGGCGCATTCAAGCCGCTAGACCGCTCTAAACTCAGCAACTTTAAAAACCTCAACGCCGATCTGATGAAACAGTTAGAGAAGGCTGATCCGGGTAACCAATATGCCGTGCCTTACCTCTGGGGTACCAATGGTATCGGTTACAACATCGATAAAGTGAAAGCCGCAGTGGGTGAAGATGCGCCATTTGATTCTATGGAGCTTATCTTTAACCCAAAATATGCTGAAAAAATCTCTAAGTGTGGCTTTGCTATGCTGGATTCGGCCGATGATATGGTGCCACAGGCGATGATCTATTTAGGTCTTGACCCTAACAGCACGAAAGCCGAAGACTATGAAAAAGCAGGTGAATTACTCGAAAAAATTCGCCCTTACGTGACTTATTTCCACTCATCACGCTATATCTCTGATCTCGCGAACGGCGATATCTGTGTGGCATTCGGCTTCTCTGGTGACGTATTCCAAGCCGCGGCCCGTGCCGATGAAGCGGGTAACGGTAACAAGATTGGTTACTCGATTCCAAAAGAAGGCGCGAACCTGTGGTTCGATATGTTAGCTATCCCTGCGGATGCGGCTAACGTTGAAAATGCTCACAAACTTATCAACTACTTACTTCGCCCAGAAGTGATTGCGCCTATCTCTAACTATGTGGCTTATGCTAACCCTAACGACCCAGCACAGCCTTTAGTTGATGAAGCGATTCGCAATGACCCTGCGATTTATCCACCAAAAGAAGTGTTAGATAAATTGTATATTGGCGAAATCCGTCCATTGAAAATCCAACGCGTATTAACCCGCGTCTGGACCAAAGTGAAGTCTGGCCAATAATCTAGATGGGGCAAGCATTGCTTGCCCCTTTTAATAACGCAGACATTGGCTTGCTCCTTGAGCATTCGGCCTACAGATTTTATCTCTATTCATTAATTCATTGTGTAAATCTCAAGTATTGAACGCCTTGTCGCAGCAATACTCGGGTGGAGAAGTACTATGGCAAGCACCTCGGGCGTCACCAACAAACCCACTACAAAGACGCAAGAAAAAGTCCTGCTTAAGATTGAGCGGGTCAGTAAATTGTTCGACGATGTACGCGCGGTTGACGACGTATCATTGACGATTAATAAAGGTGAGATTTTTGCTTTACTTGGGGGCTCTGGCTCGGGTAAGTCGACCTTATTGCGTATGCTCGCGGGGTTCGAAAGACCCACCTCTGGGCGGATTTTTCTCGACGGTGAAGATATTACCGATTTGCCCCCCTACGAACGTCCCATCAATATGATGTTCCAGTCTTATGCGCTCTTTCCCCATATGACGGTCGCGCAAAATATCGCCTTCGGTTTAAAGCAAGATAAGTTACCCAAAGCGGAAATTGAGCAAAGGGTGCAAGAAATGCTCAAGCTGGTGCATATGGAACAATATGGCAAACGTAAGCCGCATCAGCTTTCCGGTGGTCAGCGCCAACGGGTGGCGTTAGCTCGCTCCCTCGCGAAACGTCCTAAATTATTGCTGCTCGATGAGCCGATGGGGGCACTGGATAAAAAGCTGCGCACTCAAATGCAGTTAGAAGTGGTAGAAATTCTTGAACGTGTTGGCGTGACCTGTGTAATGGTGACCCATGATCAGGAAGAAGCCATGACCATGGCGGGCCGAATTTCGATTATGAGCGACGGTTGGATTGCCCAAACCGGCTCACCCATGGACATTTACGAGAGTCCCAACAGCCGCATGATTGCCGAATTTATCGGTTCGGTGAACCTCTTTGGCGGCGAGATTGAAGTGGACGAAGTCGACCACCTCATCATTAAACCCAATAACTTAGCTCAGCCCTTCTATGTGGGTTACGGGGTAACGACCAGTGCCGAAGAAAAGCATGTGTGGTTAGCGGTACGTCCCGAAAAAACCATTATCAGCCGTGAGCAACCCGAAGGTGAGTACAACTGGGCCAAGGGTATTGTGCATGACATCGCCTACTTAGGTGGCATTTCGGTGTACTACATTCGCCTCGAAAACGGCCAAATAGTGCAATGCAGTATGACTAACCGTGAACGCCGTGCCGACCATGCGACATGGGATGATGAAGTGTTCATCAGCTGGGAGGACACCAGTGGCGTGGTGTTAAGATCATGAAGATGAAGTCAAAACTAAAATGGCTTAAGGGACGTTTCTGGACGATTAGCTTCCCCTATGCTTGGCTGTTGTTGTTCTTCGCCTTGCCCTTTGCCATTGTCCTTAAGATCAGTTTTTCGACGGCGGCGATTTCGATTCCGCCCTACGAGGCGACCTTCCAATATGCGGATGATGTATTAAACATCTTCCTGCATTTAGGTAACTATTTGATGTTACTCGATGATTCGCTGTATTACACCGCGTATCTCAGTTCATTAAAAATGGCGCTCATTTCGACCATTGGCTGTTTAATTATTGGTTATCCCATGGCCTATGCCATTGCCCGTGCGCCAGCAAGGTTGCAAACCGTGCTGCTGCTATTGGTGATGCTACCTTCTTGGACATCGTTCTTAATTCGCGTTTATGCCTGGATGGGGATCTTAAGTAACACGGGGATTATCAATAACACATTGATGTGGTTAGGAATCATTTCTGAGCCATTGCAAATCTTGAACACCAATATCGCCGTTTATATCGGGATTATCTACGCCTATTTGCCCTTTATGATTTTGCCGCTGTACGCGACCTTAGTGAAGTTAGATATGAGCTTGATTGAGGCCGCATCTGATTTAGGCTCGAGCCGTTTAAATACCTTCTGGAAAATCACTTTCCCGTTATCGAAGAGTGGAGTGATTGCAGGTTCAATGCTGGTGTTTATTCCTGCGGTAGGGGAGTTTGTGATCCCTGAGCTGCTCGGCGGCCCAGATTCTCTGATGATAGGTAAAGTGCTGTGGCAGGAATTCTTCAATAACCGTGACTGGCCAGTAGCCTCATCACTGGCGATTGTGATGCTGGCACTCTTGATTATTCCTATTACCTTATTCCATCGCTATCAGGCACGTAGTTTGGAGAAAGACCTATGAAAAAGCTGAGTTTTTCTTCGGTGATGCTGTGGTTCGGCTTGTTCTTCTTGTACGCACCTATGCTGATCCTAGTAATTTATTCTTTTAACGAATCTAAGTTAGTGACTGTGTGGGGCGGGTTTTCACCTAAATGGTACGGCGAGTTATTTGCCGATCAGCAAATTCTCGATGCGGTGTGGACCAGCCTTCGGATTGCGTTTTACAGCTCAACCATGGCGGTGATTATCGGCACTATGGCCGCCTTTGTGATGACGCGGTTTAAGCGCTCATGGGCCAAGCTCACTTTGTCGAACATGATCACTGCGCCCTTGGTGATGCCTGAGGTGATCACGGGTCTGTCATTGCTGCTGCTATTTGTCCATATGGCGGATCTCTTAGGTTGGCCGAAAGAGCGCGGCATGGTGACAGTTTGGATTGCCCACTCGACCTTCTGTGCGGCCTATGTGGCTGTGGTGGTGTCGTCAAGATTGCGTGAGTTAGATATGTCAATCGAAGAGGCGGCAATGGATTTAGGCGCAACGCCGCTTAAGACCTTCTTCCTGATCACAGTGCCCATGATTTCACCGGCATTAGTGGCGGGCTGGTTGTTATCCTTTAGTCTGTCACTCGATGACTTAGTGATCGCAAGTTTTGCCTCAGGACCTGGCGCGACTACCTTACCTATGGTGGTGTTCTCCTCGGTGCGTTTGGGGGTATCGCCTAAGATCAACGCCTTGGCAACACTTATCATTCTATGTGTATCGTTAATCGCCTTCTTGTCATGGTATATGGCAAGACGCGCTGAAAAACGTGAACGTATGCCGCTGAACTAATAAGTGGTGATACAACACAGAGTGAATAAACATTGAGTTATCATTCTCTCGCTAGAAGGATGGCCTTGATTGCCAAGGTCATCCTTCTTTCTCCCTCCAAGTCTTCTTATCTGTACCTCCACTCAATTTCAAATCCGTTTAAGGCAGTAAGGACACTTTGTTTGAAATATCAAACATCATGTAAATTATTGTGCTTTTATGGCTAGTGTTTCCCGATTTGAAGGTGTAGGATGTGATAGTTGTTTAAAATAATGAACATAAAAATCAAGGGAACATCATGTCAGCCATACCTCACACTGGATCATATTATGCGGCATCGGCCAACGATAAGGTTGAGCGCGCGCGTATACAGGAATCGATTGAAGCCGATGTTTGTGTGATTGGCGCGGGGTACACAGGCCTATCTGCCGCACTGCATTTACTCGAATCGGGTTTTAGTGTTGTGGTGCTTGAAGCGGCGCGAATTGGCTGGGGAGCATCGGGGCGTAATGGCGGACAAATCGTCAACAGTTATAGCCGTGACATTGATACCATTGAAAAAACCGTCGGCAAAGAACAAGCCAAGCTTTTTGGACAAATGGCTTTCGAGGGCGGACGCATCATCCGTGAACGTATCGCTAAGTACAATATTGACTGCGATCTAAAGGATGGCGGCGTATTTGCAGCGATGAACGAAAAGCAAATGGGCCATTTACGCCATCAAAAGCAGTTATGGGAAAGCCATGGCCACGTGGGCAAACTTGAGCTGCTCGATGCAAACAGCATTCGTTCTGTGGTAAATACTGAGCGTTATGTCGGCGGTATGTTAGATAAGAGCGGCGGCCATATTCATCCGCTGAATTTAGCCTTGGGTGAAGCCCGTGCGGTAGAATCCCTCGGCGGAAAAATTTTTGAAGACTCAGCGGTATTGCGGATCGACGAAGGCGATAGTCCTGTGGTGCACACCGCAAAGGGCAGCGTAAAAGCCAAGTTTGTGGTGGTGGCGGGTAACGCTTACCTCGGTAAACTTATGCCTGTATTGCAAGCTAAATCAATGCCCTGTGGCACCCAAGTGATCACCACAGAGCCCTTGGACGAAGAGTTGGCCGCAAGTCTGTTACCTCAAGACTACTGCGTCGAAGATTGTAACTATCTGCTCGATTATTTCAGGTTGTCTGGCGATAAGCGCCTGATCTACGGCGGTGGTGTCGTGTATGGTGCCCGCGATCCCGCGGATATCGAATCTCTGATTATTCCGAATATGCTCAAAACCTTCCCGCAGTTAAAAGGGGTTAAGGTTGATTACGCCTGGACGGGTAACTTTTTATTGACCTTATCGCGTTTACCACAGGTAGGTCGTATTGGTAAAAATATTTATTATTCACAGGGTTGTAGTGGCCATGGTGTCACTTATACCCATTTGGCAGGCAAGTTAATTGCCGAAATGCTCAATGGTCAAGCCACGCGTTTCGATGCTTTTGCGGCGCTGCCACATTATCCCTTCCCCGGCGGTCACGCCTTACGTGTGCCTTTTAGTGCGCTGGGGGCATGGTATTACAGTATAAGAGACAAATTAGGTATCTAATTTATTTAATTTTTTATACGAGGTAAGACATTACCTCGCAGCGAGAGGAATTTCCTGTGTTGTTAAAAGACCCGAGTCTGCTGCGTCAGCAATGTTATATCAATGGTCAGTGGTGCGATGCACAGTCAAAAGAAACCGTCTCTATCGCCAATCCCGCGACGGGCGCGGTTATCGCCAGTGTCCCTGTGATGGGGCAAGCCGAAACTCAAGCGGCGATTGCGGCAGCCGAGGCGGCCTTGCCCGCATGGCGAGCACTTACCGCAAAAGAGCGTGGTGCCAAGCTGCGTCGTTGGTTTGAATTACTCAATGAAAACAGTGATGACTTAGCGCTAATGATGACCACTGAGCAGGGCAAGCCCCTTGCCGAAGCTAAGGGGGAAGTCACCTACGCCGCCTCCTTTATCGAATGGTTCGCCGAAGAGGCGAAACGCGTCTATGGCGATACGATTCCTGGGCATCAGGGCGATAAACGCATCATGGTGATTAAGCAGCCCGTGGGCGTGACTGCGGCCATTACTCCTTGGAACTTCCCTGCGGCGATGATCACCCGCAAAGCCGCGCCAGCACTGGCAGCGGGTTGCACTATGGTGGTGAAACCTGCGCCGCAAACGCCATTTACCGCATTAGCCTTAGCCGTGCTTGCCGAGCGCGCCGGGATCCCTGCAGGGGTATTCAGCGTGATCACTGGCGATGCTATCGGCATTGGTAATGAGATGTGTAGCAATCCAGTCGTGCGTAAATTGTCTTTTACTGGCTCGACCCAAGTGGGCATTAAGTTAATGGAGCAATGCGCGCCGACTCTGAAGAAATTATCTTTAGAATTAGGTGGTAACGCACCATTTATCGTATTCGACGATGCCAATATCGATGCGGCGGTTGAAGGCGCCATGATCGCTAAGTATCGCAATGCGGGGCAAACCTGTGTCTGCGCTAACCGCATTTATGTTCAGGCCGGCGTGTATGACGAGTTTGCCCACAAGCTCAGTATTGCCGTGGGCAAATTAAAGGTGGGCGAGGGTATTGGCGAGGGCGTAACTACGGGTCCGCTTATCAATCGCGCGGCGGTCGAAAAAGTCCAGAGCCATCTTGAGGATGCGCTCAGCAAAGGGGCGACTGTGGTTGCGGGCGGTAAGCCCCATAGCTTAGGCGGCAACTTCTTCGAGCCAACGGTACTGACACATGTTGATAGCAGTATGCGTGTCGCCCGTGAAGAAACCTTTGGCCCACTGGCGCCGCTGTTTAAGTTTACCGATGTGGACGATGTGATTAAGCAAGCCAATGATACCGAGTTTGGGTTAGCGGCTTATTTTTATGGCCGTGATATCTCCCTCGTGTGGAAAGTGGCCGAGGCATTGGAATACGGCATGGTGGGCGTCAACACAGGATTGATTTCCACCGAAGTCGCGCCGTTTGGCGGAATGAAATCCTCGGGGCTTGGCCGAGAAGGCTCTAAGTACGGCATCGAAGAATATTTAGAAATCAAATATATCTGCATGTCTGTTTAAGCATCAGTTTGGAATAGACCGCCAGTGGTAGCCCTTTGGGCATAGGCATTGTTATCGACATTTGTGTATAGCCAAGTTAGGCACGCGAGCAAGGAATACTAAATGAGCACAACCAATGATTCATTGATGGCACGTCGCCAAGCCGCAGTCGCAGGCGGTGTTGGTCAAATTCATCCTGTTTTTACTGCTCGCGCCGAAAACGCGACCGTGTGGGATGTGGAAGGTCGAGAGTTTATCGACTTTGCGGGTGGTATTGCGGTGCTTAACACTGGGCATTTACATCCTAAGGTGAAGGCCGCCGTTGCGGCGCAGCTTGAGGATTTCTCCCACACCTGTTTTATGGTGCTTGGCTACGAAAGTTATATTCAAGTCTGTGAAAAACTGAATCAGTTAGTGCCGGGAGATTTTGCCAAGAAGACGGCCTTATTCACCAGCGGCTCAGAAGCGGTTGAAAACGCGGTTAAAGTTGCTCGTGCATACACTAAGCGGGCGGGCGTGATTGCCTTTACCTCGGGTTACCATGGTCGCACTATGGCGGCACTGGCGTTAACGGGAAAGGTAGCGCCTTACAGTAAAGGCATGGGATTAATGTCGGCCAATGTGTTCCGCGCCGAGTTCCCCTGTGCGCTACACGGCGTGTCCGATGATGATGCGATGGCCTCTATCGAACGCATCTTTAAAAATGATGCCGAGCCGAGCGATATCGCGGCCATCATCCTCGAGCCTGTGCAGGGCGAGGGCGGGTTTTATGCCGCATCGCCAGCCTTTATGCAGCGTTTACGCGCGCTTTGCGACCGCGAAGGCATTATGCTGATCGCCGATGAAGTGCAAACGGGTGCGGGTCGTACCGGGACCTTCTTCGCTATGGAGCAAATGGGCGTGAGCGCCGATATCACCACCTTTGCGAAATCCATTGCCGGTGGCTTCCCACTATCGGGTATTACGGGTAAAGCTGAAGTCATGGATGCCATTGGCCCTGGCGGCCTTGGCGGCACCTACGGCGGTAATCCGCTGGCCTGTGCGGCAGCGCTCGCCGTACTCGAAGTGTTTGAAGAGGAAAAGCTGCTTGAACGTGCCAATGCAATTGGCGAGCGGATTAAGTCGGCGCTGAATACTATGCAGGTTGAACATCCGCAAATTGCCGATGTGCGTGGTCTAGGGGCGATGATCGCCATTGAGTTGATGGAAGAGGGCAAACCCGCGCCTCAGTACTGTGCTCAAATCTTAGCCGAGGCCAGAAACCGAGGATTGATCCTCCTCTCCTGTGGCACCTACGGAAACGTGCTGCGTATATTGGTGCCATTAACAGTACCAGACGAGCAGCTTGCTGCTGGGCTGGGCATTCTTAAGTCCTGCTTCGATGCCGTGTTAAAAGGTTAACAGATATAAAAAAATCCCGCTTAGACGGGATTTTTTATGGCGTGGTTTAACGCTTAAGAGCCTTTTATCTCCATCAGGATTTGCAGCACTCGCTCGCGTTTGTCCTGATCATACAAATCGTTAGTAAAGATAAACTCATCGACATCCAGCTCCTTCACTATCATCTCTAAGCGGTGTTTGATGGTCGTGGGGCCACCGGTGACGGATAAGCCTAAGAAGTTATCGACATAGGTTTTTTCCTGCTCGCTCCACAGACCATCCATGCTGTCTATGGGCGGTTTTAACCAAAGCGGTTCACCACGGATCAGCGCAAGCACCCGTTGCTTGGAGGTGGTGCTTAAGTATTCTGCTTCGGCGTCTGTCTCGGCGGCGATAAGTGGCAGGCCAAGCATGACATAGGGCTTATCCAACACCTTAGATGGCTTAAAGTCGCGGCGGTAAATCTCTATCGCATCGTAGAGAAATCTTGGCGCAAAATGCCCTGCAAAGACATAGGGTAAGCCGCGCTGAGCCGCAAGTTGGGCGCTAAAGAGGCTAGAGCCGAGTAGCCAAATCGGCACATGGGTGCCTTCGCCGGGAATCGCTCTGATGGGATGACGGCCATTGTAGTCGCCGAGTAAGGTTTGTAACTCGCTCACCTCGGCGGGAAATTGCTCCGCGCGGCTCATATCGCGGTTAAGGGCGCGGCTGGTGATTTGATCGCTGCCAGGGGCGCGGCCAAGCCCTAAATCGATACGCCCAGGATAAAGACTCTCGAGCGTACCAAACTGCTCGGCAACCACTAAGGGCGCATGGTTGGGCAGCATAATCCCACCCGCACCGACGCGAATATGTTTAGTATTCTCGGCAATATAGCCAATTAATACCGATGTCGCGGCGCTGGCAATACCGGGCATATTGTGATGCTCGGCAAACCAGAATCGATTAAAACCTAAGTCATCGGCCACCTTAGCGTATTGCAGGCTGTCGCGTAGCGTGTCTCCGATGCTCGCGCCTTGGCGTACGGGGGCGAGCTCTAAGAGTGAAAAGGGAATATCCGCTAGGGGAGATTTAGTCACAGCCTGCGATGGGGCGGCAGATGTTGAAGTCGATGATGTAGCCATAAATGAAGCGCCTCTTTGCGTGAGTCAGCTCTGTGGCAACGGCTTTATTTGTCTCCCACGGATGAATGTGGTGGGCGCTAAAGCGATTGCTCTGTCAGTGCTGATGGAGTCTTACCCTAGGATATGGTGACGTATCCATGATAAACAAGCTCAAGGCTTGAACTTAACACCGTCCTAAAATTGGAACCGAACATCTTAGTTTTGCAAATAGGGGTGAAAGCCTTATCCCAAGCCAATGCATGGAAAGTCAGCACAGAAAGTTCAGATTGTTTGGTGATGAGCAGTAACCTAAAGGTATAAAAAAACTGCCGCAAGCGGGGCTTGTCGGCAGTTTTTAACGCTCATATGTATGTGAGTGGGAGGATTATTGCTCGGCTTTCACATCACGTAGTGAGGCCGCAGCGTTATCTCCAATACTGTTATGGGCGTGATGACTTTCGGTCAAACGGCGCATCAGTGGTAATACGGCTAAGGCGATAAAAGTACAGACCACGGCCGCAATACCTAATTTATTGAATAGATTGGTATAAACGGGCAGAGTTTGCAGCGGGTCGACTAAGTCCTGTGGCACGCTAGCAAAGTTCGCTACAACGCCTCCCAAGTACTGGGAAATACCTGATGCCACGAAATACGCGCCCATCATAAAGCCACCCATGCGAGCCGGGACATAGCGGGCGATCATGGCTAAACCAAGACCACTCACCAGCAGTTCACCGAGTGAGTAAGAGGCATAACCCCAAATCATCACCCAAGAAGAGGTTTTACCCTCAACGGCAAATTGGCCCGCAAAACCGTAGATAAAGAAGCCAATGGCGACAACCGCAAAACCTAAGGCGAACTTAGCGGCAATCGAAAAGTCCTTATTGTTGCGGCCAGCCCATGAATAACTCCAAGCCAGAACAGGGCTTAACACCATGATCCAGATTGGGTTCAGTGCTTGGAACTGTGCAGGAGACCAAGTCCACAAATGGGTACCAAAGACTTGGAAGTCCCAATCGACGTTACGCAGCGCAAACAGGGCCAGCGAGGTCGACATTTGTTGATAGAAAATAAAGAAGAAGACGGTCTGCACTGTGAGGATTAGCGCCGCGATAAGGCCTGCGCGCTCACTTGGCTCACTGGTACGAATTAAGTGGAAGAAAATCCCTAATACCGCCACACCTGCGGCATACACGAATACTCGAGCAACATCTTCATATTCAAGAATAATGGCCGAAGCCACAACCGAAAGCGCCGCTAATACCAAAACGATAGCCAAGTTCTTCTTGTTGACTGGGCGAGTATCAGGCTCTGAACCATAGTTGGCGAGGCTCTTGTGCATCAGGGCATAGTTACCTAAGCCGACGATTAAGCCCACACAGCACACGGCAAAGGCGGCATGCCAACCAAATTCGTTACCGTATTGCGCGTTAACATAGTCCTTAATCCAAGGCGTTAACAGCATAGAGAAGGTCGAACCAACGTTTACCGCCATGTAGTAGATGGTAAAGGCGCTGTCGATTTTAGAATCGTCACCCTCGTAGATCTTACGGACTAAGTTACCAGCATTGGGTTTAAATAGACCGTTACCGACCACAATCACCCCAAGGGCGGAGAACATAAACCAAGTGTTTTCGGTCGGCACAGTCATCAACGCATAACCTACCGACAAAATCCCCGCACCGAGCAGCATAGTGCGTTTGGTGCCGAGAATTTTATCCCCAACCCAACCACCGATGGCCGGCGACACGTAAATCAGCGCCGCACAGGCACTCCAAACTAAGTTTGCACGGGAGTCATCAAAGCCAAGACGCTGCACCATAAAGTACACGATCAGCGCCTGCATGCCGTAATAACCAAAACGTTCCCACAATTCGATAAGCGACACTGTCATAAACGAATGTGTCTTGCTTACCTGATTGGTACCAAGAGTCATAAAGCTTGCTTCCGTTATTGTTGTTTTGTGTTAGAGGCCAAGAGTATAAGGCGATAGTCTGCGCAAACCAATGCCACAACGCCGCAGAATAGACTTTGTTACAAATGAAATGGGCATTTTTAATCTGGAATTAATTTTTGTAAAAAAATGTCGGCCAGTTAACCGAGGCTTATTGTGAGTTTTGTCTTATCACCACATAGCATTTTGCGATAAATATCAAACTTTCAGCGATGGAGATAAAAGTGAGGATAGACGCCAAATGAGTCAGTGAAAAGTTTTACTTACGCTTAACAATTCACTATCTTAAAGGCTGGTAATCTCGTGACTGAGTGCTATTTTTTAAACTGAGAAGCAAAAATAAAAATGAACTAGATCAAAATAATTAGGCTCTTGACCTTCTATCTTTTGGAGTTTACTCGATGAAGCATTTGTCCATCAGTACTAAGTTGTTGTGGATCACTTCCGCCTTATTCCTCTCAATTGTTGCCATTCTTTCCATCAGCCTCTGGTGGACTCTTTCGGACCAAAACACAGAGCTGTCTAATCAGGTTCAAGAGACATTACAAACCGAAACTCGTGACAAACTCGAAGCCCGTGCGGGTGAATATGGTGAAATGGTGGCGGGCTTTATCAATGAAGCCTATCGGATCCCGTTTTCCTTTTCCGGCATGTTAGAGAGTACGGCGGAAGAGTTGCCATTAAAGCGTGATCGCTTAGAGCTGGCCGTGGCGGCGGTATTAAAGAAAAATAACCAGATATCCTCCATGTACGCGCAGTTTGAGCCTAATGGTTACGACGGGCTCGACAGTGAGTTTTTAAATGTCGAGGTTAGCCATAGCGTTGCATCATCGGGATCATTGGAGGTGTACTACACTCGCAACGATGATGGCACAGTCGAACATAATCAAGTAGATGATTCAGCAGAAAAATATGTCACGACCTTAAACGAGTTTGGGATCCGTGAAGCAGAATGGTATCTCTGTGCTAAGGAAACCTTAAAGCCTTGTTTGATGGAGCCCTATCTCTATGAAATCACCCCAGGTAATAATGCGCTGATGACCTCTTTGACCGTGCCAGTGGTCAAGCATAAGCAGTTTATTGGGGTGGTGGGTGTCGATGTGAACTTACCCGTATTTCAGGCCCTAATCGATAAATTATCTAAGAGTCTTTACGACGGTCAAGCCAAGGTAACCTTACTCAGTACCCGTGGGTTAGTGGTCGCCGCGAGTCATTACAGCAAAAAAGCGCGCCCTTTGAGCGAATCTATCGACCCTAAACTTGCCTCGCAGATAGTCGCGTTACATAAGAATGGCGGCTATATGGCAAACGATGATGAGATTATCGTGGCCTACCCGATAAAAATCCCACTGGCGAAAGCGGAATGGTCATTGGCTATCCAAGTCCCTAAGGCTCAAGCCTTTAAGAGCTCCATTGAGTTGAATGACAAAATGGATGAAATGGCCACATCCCTTGGCAGCATCTTGTTGATGGTCGGCTTAGCCGTGTCCATTCTTGCAGTGGTTACTATCAGCATAGTGATCCGCAGTATTATTGCGCCGCTCAAGATGATCCAAGGCCGTGTGGAACACTTGGCCAGCGCCGATGGTGATTTAACCCAATCGATTGTGGTCGATGCCCATGCGGAACTGATTGCACTGGGTAAAGGCTTTAACTCCTTTATTCATAAGCTGAAAGACTTGATCAGCGAGTTAAAAACGCTCGCGGGACGCACTCAGGAGGAAAGTCTCTCCTCGGCGCAAATTGCGGAGTTGACCCGCGATAGTGTTCATCGTCAGTATGGCGAAATCGAGAGTGTGGTAACCGCGGTCAATGAGATGAGTGCCACGGCGCTTGAAGTGGCTAAAGCTTCTGAGCAAACCGCCGCGGAAACCGAAGCCATGTCGCGCAATGTACGCCTGAGTGAAGAGAGCCTGACTAAGGCGATGGAATATGTGACCACTATGTCGCAGGAGTCGATGCAGGCGAAAGTGGCTGTGAGCAAAGTGGCTGAAAGCAGTACGAATATCAGCCGTATTCTCGAGGTGATTAGCTCGATTGCTGCGCAAACTAACTTGCTGGCTTTGAACGCCGCAATTGAGGCGGCACGAGCTGGTGAACAAGGGCGAGGTTTTGCCGTGGTGGCTGATGAGGTGAGGGCGCTTGCCTCTAAAACCCAAAGCTCGACCGATGATATCAGTGTGCTGATCGATGCCCTGCAGCAAGAAGTAATTAGTGCCTCAGGCATTATTGATAAAGGTGCTGAGCGCGCGCAAATGGCCGTGTCGCAAACAGAGCAAGCACTCACATCGCTCAATTCTATGGTCAGTCAGATAGAGGAGATTTCTTCTCAGGTGACGCATATTGCCGCCGCCGCGGAGGAACAAAGCGCGGTAACGGAAGAAGTTAATCGTAATATCACCGGAATTTCCGATTCGGCCTCGGAGCTGGCACGCCTTGCGGGTGAAGCGCAGCAAAGCAGTGTGGTCCTTGCCGAACTGGTGAAACAGCAGCATCAACAATTAGGTAAGCTGAAGACCTAAATCGAGTCCCCTTGCACTGCGTGCACAAGGGAAAGTCACCAAGGCGCTTAAGTGAATTTCACTCAGCGCCTTTGTTTTTGGTCTTATTTTAGCAATAGCCTAAAAGGGCAAATCGAAATCACGTTTGAATGGTTATTGGAAATGAAGTGGGTGGGAATGAGTGAATATCGACAGATGACAGACACAAAAAAGCCCATTATCAAATGGGCTTTTTTGTTGAATTGGGTGGTGGCCCCTCACGGACTTGAACCGTGGACCTAACGATTATGAGTCGTGTGCTCTAACCAACTGAGCTAAGGGGCCGACTAAAGGCAATCGTCATTACCTAAAGCGAGTGGCAGTATACTAAGCTTGTTTGCGCTTGTCACCCGTGTTTTTTGATGAAATTCACCGAATTGATTCAAGTGGTTATCTGTTAATCAACTGTGGTTTTTGCTTAGGGATTTTATATCGTCTGAATGGAGATGTGATTTTTAACCATTTGATTTTGAAAGAGAGGTTCGCAATAACTATTCAGGGGAATTTTAGGGGATGTTAATGGGGGCAATAAAAAGCCCCGCGAGGCGGGGCTTAGAATCGATGCTTCGATTGACTATTCGTCTAAGAACGACTTTAAGATTTCCGAACGTGAAGGGTGGCGCAGTTTACGCAGGGCTTTCGCCTCGATTTGACGGATACGCTCACGGGTTACGTCAAATTGTTTACCCACTTCTTCCAGCGTGTGGTCGGTATTCATATCGATACCAAAACGCATACGCAGTACTTTCGCTTCACGGGCCGTTAAGCCTGCTAATACCTCATGGGTGGCGCTCTTCAGGCTTTCGCTGGTGGCGCTGTCCAGTGGTAATTCGAGGGTAGTATCCTCGATAAAATCACCTAAATGCGAATCTTCATCGTCACCGATTGGGGTTTCCATGGAGATAGGTTCTTTAGCGATTTTCAGTACCTTACGGATCTTATCTTCCGGCATCATCATACGTTCTGCCAGTTCTTCAGGTGAGGGCTCGCGGCCCATTTCCTGCAGCATTTGGCGAGAGATACGGTTCAGCTTGTTGATGGTTTCGATCATATGTACTGGAATACGGATCGTACGGGCTTGGTCCGCGATTGAGCGGGTGATTGCCTGACGGATCCACCAAGTCGCATAGGTCGAGAACTTGTAACCACGACGGTATTCGAACTTATCAACGGCCTTCATCAGACCGATGTTACCTTCTTGGATAAGATCCAAGAATTGCAGACCACGGTTGGTGTATTTCTTCGCAATAGAAATTACCAGACGTAAGTTTGCCTCAACCATTTCTTTCTTCGCACGGCGAGCCTTGGCTTCACCGATTGACATACGACGGTTGATGTCTTTAATGGCGGCAATCACTAAGCCGGTTTCTTCTTCGATGGCGGCCAGCTTGCTACGGCAACGCTGTACGTCTTCTTCAACCATTCTCAAGCCTTCGGCATAAGGCTTGTTTGAGTTCTTTTCTGCATCGAACCAATCGAGATTGGTTTCGTTACCGGTGAAGAATTTAACAAAGTTCTTCTTCGGCATTTTGGCCTGTTCGACACAGAGCTTCATCAGTAGACGCTCTTGAACGCGAACGCGGTCCATCATAGAGCGCATGCTTTTCACTAAGCGGTCGAATTGCTTAGGTACGAGGCGGAACTCTTTGAAAATCTCACCGATTTCAAACAGTGCTTGAATCGATTCTGGGTGTTCACGACCTTTGGCATCGATGATCTTAAGCGCGTTTTCGTAGGCGGTTCTTAATTGGCTAAAGCGTTCACGCGCTTCTTCAGGATCGGGACCCTTGTTGCCATCGTCATCGCCTTCGCCATCACCGTCTTCGTCTTCGTCGTCTTCATCGTCATCTTCATCATCGAGATCTTCTTCCGATAATTCAGAACCGATATGAGTCGCGGTTGGACCTAGGTCTTCTTCGTCCGGGTTAACAAATCCAGAGATAATATCAGACAGGCGCAGTTCGTCGGCTTCGTACTGGTCGTACTGCTCAAGGATCATGGCGATCGCTTGTGGGTATTCGGCGACAGAGCTTTGAACTGTGTTGATGCCTTCTTCGATGCGTTTGGCGATAACGATTTCGCCTTCACGGGTCAGCAGTTCAACGGTACCCATTTCGCGCATGTACATACGCACTGGGTCTGTGGTGCGGCCTAGCTCACTTTCTACTGTGGCAAGGGCGGCTGCGGCTTCTTCCGCTGCATCTTCGTCTGTGTTGTCTTCCGACATCATCATGTCATCGGCATCAGGTGCTTCTTCGAACACCCGAATACCCATGTCATTTATCATCTGGATAATATCTTCGATCTGGTCAGAATCGACCATGTCTGCAGGTAAGTGATCGTTCACTTCTGCATAGGTTAAGTAACCTTGCTCTTTACCTTTGGCAAGCAACAGCTTGAGTTGCGACTGCGGAGTATGATCCATAGATATCATCCAAGTTGGGAAACTGTTACAACGACGGACAGTTAGCTTGTGCTAAGTGCCGCGCAAATCGTCAATTATAGCCATGTGCACTTACCTGTGCTAGTCACTGGGATACTGATTGAGGACATTTTTGCCTCAGTTTAGTCCTTTCATGACTGAGATCAGCTTCTGCAGCTGGATCTTCTCTTCCTTAGTATGGGTCTGTTTTAGACTCAATTCCTGATATCGTTGTTCAATATATTGATTGTTCAACCAAACCAGGGTCTGTTTAAACTTTTCGAGCAGGTTTTCATCCGCCACTTGATGGTCCCATTGGGCTAATTTATGCAGCGTCCCGCTGTGGGGGCTGTCTCTGAATTGCTCAAGTAGTTGTGCGCTGTTTAACCTATGCTCTCGTGTTAATTCCAACAGCAATGGCAGCAAGTCGATGCCTGGCATTTGCAGATGGTTTAATGCCGGTTGTGGGGATAATCCCACGCCCAGCTCGGGATGCTGTACTAACAAGGCGATGGCAAGTCGCAATGGTGTACCGCGTCCTTTGAGTCCCGTTGATACTGTGGGCTTAGTTTGTTTGACACTAAAACCCAGTTTTTTCTTCATATCGTCTGAGCTGTTCATGCCTAACTTGTGAGCTAAGTTCTCAAGCAGTAGGTTTTGCAGCACAGTATCTTGAATTTTTTCAATTAGGCCAAAGGCTTGTTTGGCTAAGTTACCTTTATCGGTACCAAATTTTGTCGCTAATGTATCAAACAAAAATTCGGGCAGGGTGATGGCACTTTCCATCATTTGCTCGAAGGCGTCTTTACCTATCTTGCGAACCATTGAATCCGGATCTTCAGATTGGGGTAAAAACATAAAACGCACTTTGTCCCCCGGCTTGAGTAGGGGTAAAGCAGTTTCTAAGGCGCGCCAGGCGGCCTCATTACCAGCTCTATCGCCGTCATAACAACAAATCACTTCCTTGGCACTACGCAGCAACAATTGAAATTGTTCAGCCGTCGTCGAGGTGCCAAGGGAGGCAACCGCGTAATCCACGCCATATTGGGCGAGGGCGACTACATCCATATAGCCTTCGACAATCAGTACCTTATCGGGATCGCGATGACGTTGTTTTAGCTCGTATAGGCCGTAGAGTTCATTGCCCTTATGAAATATGGGCGTTTCTGGCGAATTCAAGTACTTGGGGGTGCCATCTCCCAATACTCTGCCACCAAATCCAATCACACGACCACGGCGGTCGCGAATAGGAAACATCAGGCGGTCACGGAATCTGTCGTATCTTTTACCGCTGTCATTGCTGATCAGCATGCCTGCGGTCAGGAGTTTATCCTGTGCATCTTGACTGTGTCGGTAGCGGCTTAATAAGCCATCCCAACCGTCGGGCGCAAAACCAATCCCAAAATGCTCAACAATATCATCGGATAATCCGCGATAGGCGAGGTAGTCGATGACTTTTTGCTTGTCTTGATGTTGTCTTAATTGAGTTTGAAAAAAGCGGCTTGCTTCTTCCATTAATTGGTATAGATCACGGCTTAGGCCATCGTCTTGGCGTTTACCCGTGCCTTGTTCCCTTGGGACTTCTAAGCCCAGTTGTCCGGCAAGATCTTCTATGGCATCGACAAAGTCGAGTCTGTCGTACTCCATCACAAAATCGATGGCGTTGCCGTGGGCACCGCAGCCAAAACAATGATAAAACTGTTTATCGCGGCTAACGGTAAACGAAGGTGATTTTTCGCTATGAAAAGGACAACAGGCCGAGTAGTTTTTACCCGCCTTTTTCAAGGGCACCTTGCGGTCGATAAGCTCGACAATGTCGGTGCGAGCGATTAGCTCATTGATAAAATCACGAGGTATTGCCATTGAGTGCTTAAAATCTCGCCTTGCGCGAATTTAAACAAACAAGCCGCGCATAGGCACGGCTTGTTCATACATTGAAACGCTAATTATTGCAATTTTGCACGGATCATAGCGCCGATAGCGCCCATGTCTGCACGTCCTTGAACTTTAGGTTTTAATGCTCCCATTACTTTGCCCATATCCGCCATGGAGGATGCGCCTATTTCAGCAATAGCGGCATCGATGAACGCGGCAATTTCCGCCTCAGAGAGGGGAGTCGGCAGGAAAGTTTCAATAACTTGAATCTCTTCTGCTTCTGCTGCGGCCAACTCGCTACGACCCGCTGCTTCATATTGAGCAATCGAATCGCGACGTTGTTTCACCATTTTGGTTAAGACAGCTATAACCTGCTCATCATTCAGGGTTTCGCGGGTATCCACTTCAATCT
>AACY020532354.1_pt1 | contig 37256 bp, 37 predicted proteins | sample 267378 | NCBI WGS metagenome assembly AACY02 (sample SAMN02954345, study PRJNA13694) | marine metagenome | biome: aquatic; feature: ocean; material: water; isolation source: isolated as part of a large dataset composed predominantly from surface... | reverse complement strand
GTTCTCCGACAGCATCATGAAATACATCTTTAACGGGCAAAATGCGTGTGATGGACATGGTTCTAGGGCCTTAAATTGTTATTCATTGGCATTGAGCACATCGGGGGTTTCCCAGGCCAAATGCTGGCCACTATCAACATGGACAATCTGACCGGTAATGCAGGGATTTTCCGAAAGAAAGCAAGCGGTGCCATAGATATCCTCCACACCAACGACCCTCTTTAAAGGGAGCGCATCGACCTGAGCGGCAAAATCTTCTGTTGCCTGTCTTTTGTTTACCATGGTCGGGCCAGGACCAATCGCATTCACCCGAATCCTGGGCGCAAATTGCTGGGCCATGGTGATGGTGGCCGTTCGAAGCGCCGACTTGGCGAGGGTGTAGGTGAAAAATTTTGGTGTCAAACGGTCGACGCGTTGGTCCAAAATGTTGATGATCGAGGCGCCTTGGTTAAGCTTCTCATCTTGGGACATGTCGCGCGCAAGTGTGATGGAGGTCTCAAAATTAACACGCATATGGCTTGCCAATTGTTCCGCCCGGAAATCCTCGGCATTATCAGGCTCAAAGTTGGATGCATTATTGATGAGTAAGTCGGCAGGACCAAATTTTTGGCATAATTGCTCATAAAGACGATCAAGCACCCCCACATCAAGCAGGTCACAGGCAACATGATGAGTTTGGGTTTTATGCTGTTCGCGTAAGGCAATAAATTCATCAGGTTGTGAGCGTACCTGCATGGAAACCTGATGGCCTTCTGCGACAAACATTTGCGCCAAACCCAAACCTATTCGGCGCGAGGCGCCCGTAATGACCACATGCATGGGAATATCCAATTCTGGTTAAAAGATGACGGCCATGAAGATGGCATAAAGACCAAGCATGACCAGGCCCCAGAGACGTCCAAGTGAGATCCTAAAAAACACCAAAAAGCTCAGAAAAATGGTCGTGCCCAACAGGAATCCAAGATCCACGGGCAAGTTCATGTCGCTGGCACCCAATGGCCCAATCATGGATGTGGCCCCAATGATGAATGCAATATTGAAAAGGTTTGAACCCACAACATTGCCAAATGCCAGTTCTTTTTCGCCTTTCATCACCGCCATTACCGAGGCGGCCAGTTCCGGCAACGAGGTGCCAACCGCCACAATAGAAAGGCCGATGACGGCTTCGGAAACACCCAACAAAGGGCAAGAGAACTGGCTGATGAGACCAATAGTTCCGAGGCCAGGGGCAAAAGTACCAGCCCCAAGATCGTGAAGGTGATGGCTTTCCAGCCTGAACTCTGCGGCGCCACATCGTCCGATAGGGGCGCCTCATCTGGCACCGTGATGGATCGGTATATAAAAAGCCCCAAACATGCCAACATGACCAATCCATCAAACCTGCTGATGCCGTCATAAAGGACAAGCAGCACGGCGAACAAAATGCTCGTGCCCGACATGAACAATGTCTCAGTGCGTAGCCTCATGTCTGGCTTTGGCAATTGGGTGACTGTTGCACAAACGCCAAGGACCAGAAGAATATTAGCAATGTTGGAGCCAATAACATTGCCGAGCGCCATGCCAGGCGCGCCATTTAAGTTTGCGGATATGGTGACCAGCAATTCAGGCGCTGACGTGCCAAATGACACAATCGTAAGGCCAATCACGGTGGGTGACATGCCAAACATGTTGGCCAGGCCAACCGCGCCGCGAATAAGAATATCGCCCGCAGCGGCCAACAAGGCCAACCCAAAGATCAAGAAAAAGACATCATAAATCATGGTGCAACCAGTTGGGTTGGTGGTTTTTCGTGATGTTGGCCTATTGAATAATCAGCCCTATTTGTTGTTGGCTAACTTCGCAAGTCGCGAATTTCCCCAACAAGGATGGTCAATGTCTGAACGTTCCACATCGCTCGCCTATGTTTATCTGGCAGCAACCATGACTTTTTGGGCAGGCAATGCCGTTGTTGGCAGGTTGTTTCGTGATGATCTTCCCCCCATCACCCTGGCATTCATCAGATGGTCAATGGCCTTCTTGGTCATCATGATCATCATCCGCCCGCCAATCTTGCGCGATTGGCCCGTCCTTCGTCAGCATTGGAAGGTGTTGTTGGTGGTTGGTACCTTTGGCATCGGTATTTTCAACACCCTTCAATATATGGCGCTCCAGCATACAACAGCCATCAATGTCGGGCTTATCCAGGTGATGATGCCGATCTCCATATTGGTGTTGGACATCATTTTCTTTGGAGTGCGCGCGCGCCCCATTCAATTTGTGGGGATGGTACTCGCAACCTTCGGCGTGATGGTTATTCTTTCTCAGGGCAATCTGGGCATTTTGTTGGACCTTGAGGTCAATATCGGTGACTTGATCATGCTGACAGCGGTGTTGCTCTATTCCATCTTTGCTGTTGCCCTGCGCTTAAAGCCCAAGGTGCATCAATGGTCTTTCTTGGCAGCGGTGTTCTTGATCGGCACGCTGGAATTGTTACCCTTTTTCCTTTGGGAATATGCACAAGGACTGCGCCCGAACTTCACCATGGGCTCTTCCATTGGCATCCTCTATGTCATCGTTGGCCCTGCGATTTTGGCCTATTTATTTTTCACCAGGGGGGTGGAAACACTTGGCCCCAATAGGGCGGGGATGTTCTTCTATTACATCCCAGTGGCCACGGCACTCTTGGCGGTTTTGATTATCGGAGAACCGTTGGAATTGTTTCATTTGGTGGGGTTTGTTCTCACGGCCGTTGGCTTGCGGTTATCTCTTTATGTGGCAGGCAACCCCAACTCGTCAGCTTGAAGCTTTCTGATTTCATCTCGGATTTTGGCAGCTTTTTCAAATTCCAAATCTGCGGCGGCTTCACGCATCTGATTTTGAAGGTTTTCCAGATGGGCTGCCATGTTGTTGCCAACATCCGAATGTTGCGTACGCGCCCCCCGTTTGCGGCCTTTCTTCATGGGCGTTTTCTCATCCTGTTCCAGGATGTTTTCGATGCTGCGCACGACGCTCGCAGGGGTGATGCCATGAAGGGCGTTATGGGCGAGTTGTTTTTCTTTTCGTCTTTTGCTCTCCGCCAGCGCCCGCTCCATGGAGCCTGTGATTTTGTCGGCATAAAGGATGGCACGTCCTTCCACATGCCGTGCTGCCCGGCCGATGGTTTGGATAAGACTTGTTTCGGAGCGCAAAAAGCCCTCTTTGTCGGCATCGAGAATAGCAACCAAACGGCATTCAGGAATATCAAGCCCCTCACGCAATAGGTTGATGCCAATTAGGATATCAAAAGCGCCCAAACGAAGATCGCGAATGATTTCGATGCGCTCAAGCGTTTCGACATCCGAATGCATGTAACGGACCCTAAGGCCTTGCTCATGCATGTATTCGGTCAAATCCTCGGCCATCTTTTTGGTCAAGGTGGTAACCAACACACGACCATTTTGTTCGGCTATTTCTCGGCATTCAGCGATGAGATCATCGACTTGGTTGGCCACCGGCCTGATGATAACTTCTGGATCGACAAGGCCGGTGGGTCGAATAACCTGTTCGGTGAACACGCCGCCGGTCTGGTTTAGTTCCCATGGGCCGGGGGTGGCGGATACATAGATGGAGTTCGGCCGCATGGCGTCCCATTCTTCGAATTTTAAAGGCCTGTTATCGGCGCAGGACGGTAGCCGAAAGCCGTGTTCTGACAGCGTTAATTTTCTGCTGTAATCTCCACGATACATGCCGCCGATTTGTGGAATGGTGACATGGCTTTCATCCACGAAGACCAATGCGTCGTCGGGCAAATATTCAAACATGGTTGGTGGTGGTTCGCCAGGCGCACGGCCGGTGAGGTAGCGGCTGTAATTTTCAATGCCGGCACAAGAGCCCGTGGCTTCCATCATTTCGATGTCGTAATTTGTGCGTTGTTCCAGTCGCTGGGCTTCCACGAGCCTGGCTTGATCTTCCAACTCACGAAGACGGGCTTTGAGATCGGCGCGAATTTGCTTGACCGCCTTGGCAAGTGTTGGTCGGGGGGTCACATAATGAGAGTTTGCGTAAATTCGGATGCGATCCATGCGGTGGTCGGTTTTTCCGGTAAGGGGGTCGAATTGGGCAATATCATCGACCTCATCGCCAAATAGGGATATGCGCCAAGCACCATCTTCCAAATGGGCTGGCCAAATTTCAATATTGTCACCGCGTACCCTAAAACTCCCACGTTGAAACGACACATCATTTCGGTTGTATTGCAGGTGAACAAAAGACCTCAAAAGCTCATCGCGATCGGTGGACAAGCCCTTCATGATATCGAGTGTCATCGCCGTGTAGGTTTCCACGGAACCAATGCCATAGATACAAGAAACCGAAGCCACGATGATGACGTCGTCACGCTCGAGGATTGCGCGCGTTGCTGAATGCCTCATTCGATCGATCTGTTCGTTAATGCTGGATTCTTTGGCGATGTAGGTATCGGTGCGGGGAACATAGGCCTCAGGTTGGTAATAGTCATAATAAGAAACAAAATATTCCACCGCATTATGAGGGAAGAAGCCTTTAAATTCCGCGTAAAGTTGTGCCGCTAGCGTTTTGTTATGGGCAAGAATGAGGGCAGGGCGTTGAACCTTTTGAATGACCTGCGCCATGGTAAATGTTTTGCCGGAGCCTGTGACGCCCAACAAGACCTGGTCGCGCTCGTCTTGCTGTAAGTTGTCCACCAATTCCTTGATGGCGGTGGGTTGGTCGCCGGCAGGTTGATATTCAGTGACCAGCTGAAATTTCTGCCCCCCCTCACTTTTTTGTGGCCGGATGGGTCGGTGCGGTTGAAAATTATCTCGTTCCATTCGACTCTACTTTTTGCCAAATCGCTCCCGCAAGGATTTGCAGGGGTCGTCCATGGGAATCTCGCGGGTGATGACGATGGTGTCTTCATCCCCGCCATAGCCACCCTGGGTGCCTTCTTGCTGCACGACCGCGAGAACAGATGCCCCCAAATCAGCCAAATGAACAGGCACCCCAGTGTCACCCTGGGTATGTCCATTGCCAGCAATAAGCACAGACCTCTTGGATTTGGCGAGAGCATGGCGCAGCTGTTTGGCCATGAAGGCATCCTTCAGCCATTGGATTTCCACCATGGGAGGGATCATTTTCTCAGGCAAAAGATCGCAATGACCCACCCGAACATCCTCGGCCACGGAATTTTTGAGATTTACAGGGATTTCCGGCGGGTTGCCGGCATTTTTACGCATTTGTTGCAGTCGTTGGTCAAAGGGCGTTCCAGGCTCAACCGACATGACCCCTGGCAAAAGCATGATGTCATGTTGAACAATGACGTCAAAGATGGGTCGATATAGTTCAAAATCGGGCCAACCTGACTCATCCCAATTTAATGCCCTGCGCCATGCGTCGCTGTTTTCTGGTTTTTCTTTGATAAGGTCCATTTGCGCCACGCTGACCATTTCCATCACGAGGCTTGTCGTGCCGTCCTCGGCAATTTGCTTGAGCCATTCTGCCTGGTTGACGTGGTGATCTGGATGATCGTGGCGTTCGCCTAGCAAGATCACGTCATGATCAAGCAAATTGGGGATCATTGGTGCCGAAGCCTGTAGGCCCATGGGGAATATAAAAATGATCCCAAGCGCCAATAACAGGGCCTTGTCCTTCAACATGTTCATGGTGCAATCCTATCATGGTAAATATTATTTGGAGATAACCTCATGTCCGTTCTTGCCAACGCCTTGTCTCGTGTAAAACCGTCGGCGACCATTGCCGTGACCCAGAAAGCACGTGAATTGAAGGCCGCCGGTGTGGATGTGATTGGTCTCGGGGCAGGTGAGCCGGACTTTGATACGCCTGATAATATTAAAGACGCGGCCATCAATGCCATCAAACGTGGAGAGACAAAATACACCGCGCCAGATGGGATTCCTGAGCTGAAGCAGGCTATTATCGACAAATTCAAACGAGAAAATGATCTCGATTACAAGCCGTCACAAATTATCGTGTCCACGGGCGGCAAACAGGTCATTTACAACGCCTTCGTGGCCACCTTGAATGCTGGTGATGAGGTGCTCATTCCGGCGCCTTATTGGGTCAGCTACCCGGACATGGTGGCGTTATGCGGTGGAACACCCGTTATCATGCCCACGGACTTGGAATCAGGTTTCCGGATCACCCCAGCGCAATTGGATCAGGCCATCAACGCCAACACCAAATGGGTCATCCTGAACTCACCATCCAACCCGTCTGGCGCTGCCTATTCTGCCGCAGAGCTTGAGGCGCTCGGAGAAGTTCTGCTGCGTCACCCGCATGTTCAGGTTTTCTCCGACGATATCTACGAGCATTTAACCTATGAAGGCGAATTCAAGACCATCGCCCAGTTGGTGCCTGGGTTATATGACCGCACCATCACGATGAATGGTGTCTCCAAAGCCTATGCGATGACTGGTTGGCGGATAGGCTATGCAGGCGGCCCGGAATCTATCATTAAGGCGATGGGTAAGGTGCAAGGGCAATCTACATCAAACACGTCGTCAATTTCGCAATGGGCTTCAGTGGAAGCGTTGAATGGCCCGCAGGATTATCTAAAGGATCGTTTGGAGGTCTTCCGGGGGCGCCGTGACATGGTCGTGTCCATGCTCAATCAAGCTCAGGGTCTATCCTGCCCAACACCGGAGGGTGCATTTTATGTGTATCCATCTTGTGCTGGCTGCATCGGCAAGACCACCGACAAGGGCATGTTGATCTCTAATGACGAGGACTTCGTAACAGCGTTGCTCCAAGAAGAGGGCGTCGCCGTTGTTCATGGCAGTGCCTTTGGGCTCGCACCACATTTTCGTGTGTCCTATGCAACGTCTACGCAGGCCTTGGAAGAAGCCTGCAAAAGGATACAAAGGTTCTGTGCTTCCCTCTCATGACATGATTTTGCCATGGTTTGATCTACCTCACAGTTCATGGTGCTTGATCACGTCCTTGGGGGAAAATCATGGCAAGATTTACGCAGAAGATTTTGCAATCCGAAGTAACCAGTGAAGAAGTCTTTTTAAATCGCCGAAAGTTCCTGGGTCTTGGCGCTGGTGCTTTGGCTGTCGGTGCCGCCTTCGATGCCCATGCTCTTTTCGGGCTTGGCGGGGCTAATGAGATTCCTTTGAACTGGAAAGAGGATCCATCGGTTTCTTTGTACCCCGTGCCGCGAAATCCTTCCTTCAACATGTTTCTCGATGAGGTGACCGAAGAGGATGAGGCGGCACGTTACAACAATTTTTACGAATTTGGTTCCCATAAAGAAATTTTTCAGGCGGCGCAGGACCTGAAAATTCGCCCCTGGACCATTGAGGTGAATGGCGAGGTGGGTAAGCCCAAGATTTGGGATATCGATGAATTGTTATCCAGCATGGAGCTTGAAGAGCGTATTTACCGCCACCGTTGCGTGGAGGCCTGGTCCATGGTTGTTCCGTGGAGTGGTTTTGCACTGCGGCAATTGATGGAAAAGTCAGATATTCTGTCTTCTGCCAAATATGTCAAATTTACGTCTTTTATGGATCCGGAGACGGCACCTGGCCAAAGACAAAGCTGGTACCCATGGCCCTATGTGGAGGGACTGACCATTGAAGAAGCAGCCCATGACCTGACCTTCATGGTGACCGGCGTTTACGGCCACCCATTGCCAAAGCAGCATGGCGCCCCGCTGCGCTTGGCCACGCCCTGGAAATATGGGTTCAAATCGTCAAAATCGATCAACAAAATTGAATTTACCAAAGAACGTCCGGTCAGTTTTTGGGAGGAAATTCAGCCCAAAGAATATGGGTTTTGGGCCAATGTGAACCCAGGTGTTCCCCACCCGCGTTGGCCGCAGAACATGGAGCGGGTGCTAGGCAAGGATACCTACCGACCCACCGAAATGTTTAACGGCTATGGCGAAATGGTTGCAGGTCTCTATACGAATCTTGATGATCAATCACTCTATCGATAAGTTTTTGCGTCGCCTTGATCATCTGGAGTTCCCATGCATACCAAATTGCTTGTCATCGGTTCGGGTCCTGCTGGCTACACAGCTGGCATTTATGCAGCAAGAGCCATGTTGGAGCCAATTGTGGTGACGGGCATTCAACCAGGTGGCCAACTCACCATCACCACCGATGTGGAAAATTACCCCGGCTTTGCTGATCCCATTCAAGGGCCTTGGCTCATGGAGCAGATGCGTGGCCAAGCCGAGAATGTTGGCACCAAGCTTATCGATGACACGGTCACCAAGGTTGATTTTTCCGGCCGCCCATTTCGTGCATGGCTTGATAATGGGGACGAAATTTCTGCGGATGCTGTGGTGGTTGCCACCGGTGCTCAAGCGCGCTGGCTTGGTATTCCGAGCGAAGAGCGTTTCCGGGGCTTTGGTGTTTCGGCCTGCGCGACCTGTGACGGCTTTTTTTACCGCAACAAAGTGGTCGGCGTTGTGGGGGGTGGCAATTCTGCTGTTGAAGAGGCGCTGTTTCTTACGAACTTTGCCAGCAAGGTGATCCTTATTCACCGCCGCGACGAGTTGCGTGCTGAAAAAATCCTTCAGGAACGTCTTTTCGCCCACGAAAAAATTGAAACAATCTGGAACGCATCCATTGATGAGGTCCTTGGTGATGATAACCCGCCTGGGGTCACCGGTGTGCGGCTGAACCACCAGGACGGAACAAAAAGTGACATAGCCATGGATGGCCTATTTATCGCGATTGGTCACAAGCCTGCCACTGAGATCTTTCAGGGCCAGCTCCCCATGGATGATGGCGGGTATATCCTCGCGACACCAGGCAGGACCCATACCGAGATACCTGGCGTGTTTGCTGCTGGTGATGTCACCGATCATACCTACCGTCAGGCCGTGACGGCCGCTGGCATGGGATGCATGGCGGCGCTGGATGCTGAGCGTTTTCTGGCTGGTGGTGGCTAATGCCGATCAAATCGCATGTTGATTGGGATAAGCTTCCTGTTTTTCATGCGGTTGCTGAAAGTGGTAGCTTTACCCATGCGGCATCGAAATTAGGCAAGAGCCAATCCACCATATCGCGACAGATCTCAACCCTGGAAACTGAGCTGGGTGTCACCCTATTCCACCGACATGCGCGCGGTTTGATCCTAACCGAGCAGGGCGACATTTTTTTTAATAATATCAAAGATATATTTGGCAAAGTTGCGATGGCAGAGGCGGCGTTGCAGTCCTCAAGTGGCGAGCCAGCAGGTGATCTTATTATTGCCACCACGGTTGCTTTTGGATGCAATTGGTTGGTCCCACGCATTGCGGAATTCTCACGACGTTACCCCAAGGTAAAGCCCCAATTTTTGTTCGCCGAGCAAGAGTTCGACTTATCCATGCGGGAAGCTGACTTTGCCATAACATTATGGCCGCCAACCCAGCCGCGCCTCATTCAACGTAAATTTATTAATGTTCGCAATCATGTTTATGCCTCACATTCTTATGTGGAAGAATATGGGATGCCCATGGTGGTGGAAGATTTGGAACGCCATCCCTTTGTGATTTATGGCGAGCAGGTGATTTCTTATCTTGATCAGTTAAATTGGCTCACCACGGTTGGCCTGCCAAGAGGTAAGGCTAGGCTTCCCCACATGCGGATCAATAATGTCTACGGGATCTTTAAAGCCCTCGAATCTGGCATGGGTATTGGCATGTTACCTGACTATTTGGCTCAATCTTCAGATCAATTGGTAAGGGTGTTACCTGATATTGAGGGGCCTGAAATCATGACCTACGTCAGCTATCCGGAGGAATTGCGGATGACGCCAAAGGTTCAGGTCTTCAAGGAATTCCTTTTGGAACAGGCAAGAGACTGGTCCTATTGATAGGTATGCATAAAATGCATGGCTGTCTTGCGTTAAAAGTTATTGTTCAGATCGACCATAAGACACATATGTCAGGTCAGCAGTTGTTGCATCGCAACAATTCGATGCGGCCTTGGCTTTGCATCGACGTCTCCCAGACGTGTTTACCTCCCTGTATTGACTTGCCCCGCCTTGTGGCGGGGCTTTTTTTATTTTTTGACGGCAATAACAGTGGCGTTTGGGTGGCCTGCTTTTCTTAGGCTGTTCACAAGTTCTGGCGCGGCATCAGGGCTGGTGGCCAAAAGATATCCGCCACAGGTTTGGGGGTCAAAACGAAGCAATGTTGGATCATAAGGATGGGGTGGAAGTGCTGCAGCATATGTTTGGTTCGCCTGCAGAATGCTGCTGGGGTAGACTTGCGCGGTTTCTGACGCGCCGACAAGGACAGGAAGAGCTCTGTCCACCCAAGTTACGCCATCACTGTCAAAATTGAGCATTTCGAGAAGATGGCCAGCAACGCCAAAGCCAGTGACATCTGTTGCTGCCATGATGGGGTGAGATTTTTGGAGGCCTCGCATGTCCACCATGTCACGAAGAAAGTGGGCCAAAAGTTGATCATATTGCTGAACATTGATGGCGCCATGCATGTGCGCCGCCATCATTGTGCCCACACCAATGGCATCGGTTAGGATAAAGGCAGCAGGTTCGGCAGGAACTCTTTTGGGAATTGGGTTGGTTTGCTCAGCGCCCATGATGGCTAAAGATATGAGCCAATCGCTGGCTTCCATGCTGTGGCCACCGGCCACAGATGCGCCATGTAAACGGGCCTCTTGTTCCACACCCTTGATGGTGTTTTGCAATCTGCGCGCGAGAATGTGGTCATTGGCGGGGGGTAGGGCTAGGCTAATTAAGATATGCTGTGGCCTGGCGCCAGACACCAAAAGATCGCCCAGGGCATGACGTGTGGCAATTCTTGCCATCAGATAATCATCGCCCAAGAATGATCGCATGCCATCGATGCTCGCAATTGCTTTTCCTGCTGCATCTCCTGTCTTGGCGGTGTCGTCGGGAACAAAATCTGGCCCGAGCGCTTGTTGCAACACAGAACCACCTACTTTTCCAGCACATCCCGTGCAGAGAAGCTGATGTCCTGGGGTGATGTTGCTGTTCACCATGCTGGGTAGGTCGTGAAAGCGCTTGAGGAACGAACGATCAATCTGGTCCTTCCAGCGCCATATGAAAGCTGCCGATAAGGTAATGCCATATTTGTTGGCTAAGGCATTTTTCGTGCCCAGGGACACGAGCCGCAAGAAATCCCGTTGCGGCCTAAATTTCCTTTCGTTGCGGCCTGACAAAATTGACCTGATGTTATGGGCCAAAATTGGCGCGCTGCGGACGGCATAAACCCCTGATTTTGGTAGTGTTCTTGGAATAAAGCATGCCATGTCCCCAACCGCAAAAATGTTGTCATGGCCTCGAAGGCGAAGATGACCATCCACCTCAAATTGTCCCTTGAGCACGCCATCAACATAAATTTCTTGTGGTTGATAGCCAGCAGCTATGATGGTGGTGGTGTTGGGTCTAGGTGCGCGCCATTCCTCCGACATGATGCGTATGCCAGCATGCTCGATGGCAGCCCTCGCTTTTAAAGAGGCGGATGTGCCCAATTCGGTTAAAATGCCGCTGCGGTGAAATAGGGTAATGTCGCAAGATTCCTTGCCACGCTCCTTCAGTGCCATGGCAATTTCAACACCGGCAGCACCACCGCCCACCACGTCGATATTCACGTGAATATGGCGATCAATTTTATTAAGTAAATATTTGATATTGTTCATAAAGTTGTGAACAGGTTTCGCGTATATAATATTTTCTTGATGGTTCGATGTTGGCCCGCCAGCACCCAGATTGAGTGAAAGAACGTCAAAGCCAATTGGTGGGCGGTTCTCAAGATGTAATTGGTTTGTTTTGCTCTCCAAGCCGATGATATTTCCACGAACAAAAGTTATGCCAAGCCTTGCGCAAAATGCTGGCAAATTGATGCATATCTCTTCGCGTTCATATACGCCGGCCACATAGCCAGGCACCATGCCGGAATAAGCAGCATCGCTGGTCGAGCTGACCAGGGTAAGTCTTGTTCTTGCAGGAGAAACCATGCCCAACATGCGAAGAGCAAGCATGTTGGCATGGCCTGCGCCGGCGAACACAAGATCATGTTCGATTCTATCATTGGTGGAAAGCATTGCATCTCCGGGTTATGTCCAGATGCTATCGCTGAAAGAGGAGGGTAACATCAATGGTTGCGCAGGTGGAAACGAAATGGCTTCGTGCCAATAATTGGCAAGAAGTGCTGCGAGATCCAAGTCAGCTCGATGGCAAAATCAAACAGTTTCTTCTCGATCATAATGAAGAAACAGAGCAATACCTCTCTCAAGAACTCGATTTAAGACCTGTGCTTTTGCAGGAAATGAAAGACCGTGTTGCCAGTGTGGATGAAACAGTCCCGCTTCTGGCGAAGAAATATTCCTATCAACGCCGCTTTGTTGAGGGGGCAGAACGTCCGCAACATTGGCAATTGGGCGATCATGAAATTTTGCTTCTCGATGAAAATATCGTGGCCAAAGAGCATGCTTTTTTTCGTCTTGGGGTCCTGGCCTGTGATGAACAAGAAGAAACATTCTTTTGGTCCGCTGATTTCAAGGGGTCTGAATATTTTGAAATCCTCAAAGCGGCCCCAGACGGGCAGCATCAACCAGTGGGGATCAACTCAGCAGCGCCAAATTTTGTGGTTTGTGAGGGTGGGGCAAGCATTTTGTGGGTTGGTCTGGACGAACAACATCGTCCCAAAGAGCTAAATCTAACTGATTTGCGAACCAACCAGACCAGCATGCTCTATCGCGAACCAGATGATGCCTATTTTATGACCTTGGTCACCTCGGCATGTGGCCAGTATGTGTTTGTGCAATTGGGGGACCACGAAACCTCAGAAGTCAGATGGTTGTTGCGCTCTGCGCCAAGTGATGTGCAGCTCATAGCCGCCCGACAGGATCGGATCCGCTACAGCATAGACACTGCCGGTGATGGTTGTTGGTACCGGCTCAGCAATATGTCTCATGAGAATTATTCCATTGATGTTGCAGATGCCCCCGATGGAACATGGCGGCACTTGCTTGCAGGGGATGAGCAGCGATTGGTTGAGGATATTGATGCCTTCGCCGGTGGTGTGTTGGCCCTTGTGATGGAAGATGCACTGCCCAAATTGTTGGTCATGAAGTCTGATGGCTCCATCATTCAGCGCCTGCAGCATGATGAGGCTGCCTATGATTTAGAGCATCAAATGCCAGGGGACCCCCAGGCAGGTTTTGTTCGTATTCATGTAAGCTCACCCCGATTGCCTCGGACAAGTTACGATGTTGGGCTCTTCGATGCTGAATGGCAGCATCGCAAAACGCAGGCCATTCCTTCAGGTCATAATCCAAACGATTATGTGGTTGAGCGTGTTGATGTTGGCGTCCGAGATGGCGCCAAGGTGCCCGTCACGATCCTTAAGCATCGTGATGATGTCGGCAAGGCGGTTCCTTTTTTCCTCTATGGTTATGGCGCCTATGGCATGTCCATGCCCGCTCATTTCTCTGCCCCGAGGCTATCTCTTGTTGATAGGCATGTGGGTTACGCAATCATTCATATTCGCGGTGGGATGGAACGCGGGTATCAGTGGTATCGGCAGGGCAAGCGTGAACATAAAGAAAATAGTTTTCGGGATTTCATCGATGTTAGCCAATGGTTGGTTGATAAGGGTTATGCGTCAGCGAAATTGGCCGCCCATGGGGGGTCAGCTGGTGGCATGTTGATGGGTGCAATCGCCAACATGGCGCCGCACTTATATGCCGCCATCATTGCTGAGGTGCCTTTTGTTGATGTTTTGGAAACAATGTCAGACCCCACATTGCCCCTGACACCGCCTGAGTGGCCAGAATGGGGGAACCCAATTGAGGATCATGAAGCACGAGCACGCATCGCCAGCTACAGCCCTGTCGATAATGTCACCCCACAATATTACCCAGCAATTCTGGCGACAGGTGGTTTGACGGATCCCCGGGTAACCTACTGGGAGCCAGCACGTTGGGTTGCCAAATTGCGGGCAAACAACATGTCCGACAAGCCAATTTTGATGCATATGGAGATGGAAGCTGGGCATGCCGGAAAAACCGGTAGGTACCAACGTCTTGAGGAGGTGGCCAGGATTTATGCCTTTGCCCTGAAAAGGTTGTTTTTGTCAGCTTAGTCCAAGAAGATAATTAGCCCGAGCTTTTCTGATCCATTTTCCCATCTCTGGTCCATCATCAAAGCCAGCAGCCCTGGCCTCAAGGGCGCCAATTTGCCGTGCATCATCAAGCCGTGAGAGCAGGGGAATGCATGGGGCAAAGATTTCTTCTTCATTGCCAAGCATGGTGATGGTTTCTTTGGATGCATGGAGCATGCGGCGGGCTAGCAATCGGTTGTCTTGTTCGTTGATCGCCGATTTTATTTGCGCGAGCTCGACAACCTGGCGTCGGACGTGGCCGGGAAGTCGAAGGGCGTCTGCCATGTTTTCCGGCGCCGGCGCAAAGGATATCGCTAAGCGTGTTTCCATGGAATGAGCATGCTGGGCATATACTGGCATATGGCCAAAAACGCGTTCCCCGAGACCCGATTTGGTGATGGATTGCCATAGGTCTTTTGGGGGTTCTTGCTGATGTAAGCCCATCCACTCAGCGGTGATGCGTTCACGCGACGGAAGTGGGATGGATGTTGCCAATTTTTCAACCCATTTGAGGCTTTCCAGGTCCACAGCTGCTGCTGGCCATTGGGACCAAAACCGGTAAAATCGAAAAATACGAAGGCTATCCTCTTCGATGCGATCCTTGGGCCCGCCAATGAATTTTAACGTCAGGGGTTGGAGGTCTTTGGCGCCTTCCAAGGGATCAAGAAGGCCGGTTTCTGGGGCATAATATAATGCATTGACCGTAAAATCCCGACGTCTCGCATCCTCGATCCAGCTGTCGGTCAACGCGATGCGGGCATGTCGGCCATCGGTTTCCACATCTTGTCTCAAGCTCGTGATTTCAAAGGCATGGCCATCACGATGGGCAACCACAGTGCCATGGTCATAACCTTTGAGATCGACACCAAAACCAGCCCTGGTTGCTCCTTCAACGATTTGTCTTGGGGGCATGCTGGTGGCAAAATCCATGTCGCCAAAATTTTTGCCCAATAGAGCATCACGGACACAGCCGCCAACTGCACGCAGGCTATTTCCATCCGGATCCATGCGATTTTTAAGTGTCTTTAGGGGTTCTTGCGCAAATGCAAGGTCAAGAACCGGCAGTCTTTGGTTCATTGAAAACCACCTTGTTGGAGGCGACCATCTTCGCCGACCGCTGCGGGTCGATATGTCTGATTTGCTGCTTCATTTTCCGACAAACGCAAGGTAATCAGGCCGACAAAAAGGATGGCCAGGGCAATCGCAACCGCCACGAGAGATTTCACGTCCGCGCGAAACAAAGGCTCGTTGCGCACGTACTTATAGACCAACAGGCTAATGATGGGGCTCAGGGCAATAAGTATGATGATGATGCGGGCTGCCATGATGTCCTCAATGTTGGTTTAAAATATGGGCGGCCAAGTACATGATCCGCGCCGTTGTTCCCCATATATGATATCCGTTCCATGGCATTTCCACTAAGCCGCGCTCTTGTGCCACGAGTTTATACCTTTGCAGGTTCAACAGATGATTGGTGGGAAAGAGCAGAATATTTTCCACCTCATGTTGGTCAGGACGATGGGCAGGAAGCTTTTGCATCTGAACCAAAAATGGATGCACATGGTAGCCTGAGCCGGTCATGGTCGCGGGCATTCGTCGATGATCATGGTTGCGGTCCAAATGCACATGAACCTCTTCCATGGTTTCACGCCGTGCGGTGTCCCAAAGGTCTAGGTCGTTGTCTTCCGCGCGACCTCCGGGTAGGCCGATCTGTCCCGCATGGTTGGGGGCATTTCTGGAACGCTCAATGAGCAATGAATAATCCGGGGCAACCATCAGCATGACGGCAGCAGGCTGGCCTTGGCCCGTTGCTGGGCGATAGCGGGATCTTTCGGGCAAAAGCTTGAGGTAATCATCCATCAATAATGCCACTGCTCCAAACATCACCCTTTAGGTTGAAGAGTGTCCAGGCGCCATGATTATCGAGCGTCATATGATCCGTAAGCTGAATATGTAGGGCGCGGCTGCATTGACCAAGCAAGCCATTTCCCAAATCAACATGGAAGACATCGACGCCGTCGCGGTTTTTTTTCAAGAAAGGTGGGGTGGTTATTTTAAGACTACGTTCAATGCTGTCACGTGCATCATAGGCCAAGGAAGGGTCTTCGGGGATGGCGATGTCGGTGATAACAAAAGGGGCGTCCTCAACTTGGATCTTCAGCTCTTCCACCGGCGTCACAAGCCAATATTCCTCATTTCGCTTTTGCAGCACCGATGCAAACAAACGCGCCATGTTCAGGCGTTTGATAAGGCCACCTTCATGCCACCAACTTCCGTCCTGCTTAATGATTATATCAATATCGCCGATGCGTTTTTCCATCCATGCCCCCTCAAGCAACAACGTGGCGGAAATGATGTCCGGGAATAACACCACCTTTTGAATAGTAAAGAATTTTGTCGGGATTGGTAGGTGTGGGAAGTTCAACGGCATGCGGGATTTTATGAAAGCCGATCCGCCCGTAAAAAGAGAGGTCGCCAATCAGCAAAATCCAATCATATGATGATAGGCCCATGATTTCCTGCATCAATCTTGCACCGGTGCCGCGTTGTTGTTCCACGGGACGTACGGCAAGCGGGCCCAAAAACAGCCCTTGATGCCCAAGCTCATCACGCAACCGATGCGTCAGCACGACCCCCACAAGCAAGCTGCCCCTGGTGGCAACCAAGGACGGCCCCAAAATACGTTTCGGATCTTCCCGGAATCGTTCGGCCGTTTTTGCGAAACGACCTGGACCGAAACTCATCATGACGAGTCGGTTAATAGCATTGGCATCATCCAAGCTTGCTGGTCTGATGTGCAAATCCAAGCTTTGTTCCGGAATGATATGTTCCATATTGTTCCTTATCTAGAACCGCCACGTAAGCAATGAGGCAAAGATGGGCGACCAAGCAGACCAAAACAACAAATTGTCCTTAGAGGAGCGGAAAAACAACCTTTCTCGGGAGAGCTACCATATTACCCAGGAAGCTGGTACGGAGCCGCCCTTCAGCGGGCCCCATTTGAACGAAAAAAGAAACGGCCGGTACCTCTGTGTGGTGTGTCTCCGGGACCTGTTTGAGAGCAACAGCAAATATGACAGCGGTTCAGGTTGGCCAAGCTTTTTCCAGCCAGCCACAGAAGATGCGGTGAAGGTCCATGAAGATAGAAGCCATGGCATGGTGCGTACGGAGGTGGTGTGCGCGTCTTGTGAGGCGCATCTTGGACATGTATTCCCGGACGGACCTGAACCCACTGGCTTGCGCTTTTGCATGAATGGCCATGCCTTGGAGTTCCTGCCGGAGGAATAATTGGCCGAAATTTCTGTGGATACCTGGGGCCAGTTTGGTCAGCATAGCGATGAAATTATCGATGTGCGCGCGCCATCTGAATATGCTGAGGATCATATCCCAGGCGCCATCAACTTACCTGTTTTGGATGATGAAGAACGTGCATTGGTTGGCAGGATCTACAAACAAGACAGCCCCTTTAAAGCGCGTAAGGTGGGCGCGTCACTTGTTTCAAAAAATATTTCGCGGCATTTGTCTGGGCATTTTGCCGACAAAGATGGTGGGTATCGCCCCGCAGTTTATTGTTGGCGTGGTGGGCAGCGCTCTTTGTCTTTGGCAACAATCTTGCAGGCCGTTGGTTGGCGCACAAGCCTGCTAGAAGGTGGTTACAAATCCTATCGCCATGCGGTTGTGTCAGCCCTTTATGAAAAACCCATAACGGCCAAGCTCATTGTCGTGGATGGAAATACCGGTACGGGTAAGACAGCACTTCTTCATGAATTGGGCGCGCACGGTATTCCGGTGCTCGACCTTGAAAAACACGCCAATCATCGCGGGTCTGTTTTGGGCGGCATGGCCCTAGGCCCGCAACCGAGCCAAAAGCAATTTGAGAGCGACATTTACGAGGTCTTGTCCAAATTGGTGGCTGAAAAGCCTGTGTTGGTTGAGGCCGAGTCAACAAAGATTGGCCGTTTGTCATTGCCTCCCTCTTTGCGTGAGGCGCTTCAACAAGCGCCTGCCTTGATGATTATGGCGCCATTGCCGGCCCGGGTCGCCCATCTTTTGAACATCTATCAAGTCGATATGCTGGAAGTTGATTTGGTCGCAGAAAAGCTTGGGTATCTCCGGGCGATACGTGGCCACAAAATGGTTGACCAATGGATAGAAATGGTGCGTCAGCAAGAATGGCCAACGTTGGTGTCATCTTTGCTCGAGGATCATTATGACCCTGCCTATGAGTATGGGCGGGTCAAACGCAGGCTTATTAGCGGGCGTCACGAATGCATCCTTTTGGAAGATGGTTCAGTAGATGTCCAACGCATAACATCATTACAAAAAATCATTGAAAATAGTTTTTTGTAATATTGAGGTGGGCTGATGTTCCAGTGAACTTATTTGTGTGGATCGGTTTTAGACTATGTTTTGGGGCCTTATGGTTGACCGGATTAATCATGCGTGGTCACGGCTTTGGTCTGGTTGCCAAGAAGTAATGATGCAACCGTCTGAGCCACCTCGGGCAGCTCATCCCAAGCGGTGACATTGCTGCCAAAGCTCAGATGGCCGGCACGCCCCTTTGCCATCAAATTCTCGACAACAGCATCAAATTTGGGTTGTGATCCTGAAACAGAAAGCAACATCATGGGGCATTTGCTGGCGGCAACGTCGGCCAACATGTTCATGGAATCTATTGTGACGGCGGCATGGCTGGCCAAGGCCAAAAAGCCCGGGTATGGGTTGGGGCCTTTGCCATCGTAAAAGCAGCATGGATAATCGGAGAATGCTTCCAAAACCTGTGTTTTTGTTTCCGGTTGGGTTCGCCTTGAAAAAGTGATGGCCAGTCCTGCTAGGTCAGGCATGTGTTTTCTGATGGCCATTTTCCACATTTGAATATCCTCGGTGCTGATATGTTGGTGGGCATTGCTGCCACCAACAATGAGCGCGAGGATCGGTCCGTTGGGTAGGTTTTTCATGAAGCTTACGGATGCATCATTAGGCCTTGGTTTTTGGGTCAGGCCTAATTGGTAATGCACAATATTTGGCCCCGTTATGCGGTCATGTTTGGGTAGCACAACGGCATCAAATTGTTTGACATTGCCATAGGGGTTCAAGATATGGACCAACTTCACGCGATGTTGGCGTTGCAAAAAACGACCATAGGGCAGGGCGGTTCTTCCGCAGGTGATGACCAACATTTTTTTGTCAGCATGTGGCGGCAGATGGCCAATGATTTCGCTGATATGTTTGGGCGCGAGACCCAAAAGCGTGGATTCCAGTTGGTTGCCGAGGCGCCGCCAGGGGGTCTTGTCCACTTTCAAATGTGCTTGTTCTGCCTGAAAATGTTTGGATAATTCTGAGCATAATAATTCCAAAGGCCGTTGATTCCCGGGTCGGCCATCGGAAAGGCAAAGTATTTTTGTGATCATGTCAAACAGCCTTGCGAAATATTGTTGCCCAATTTAAGAAAAATAATATTATTTGTTGCACCAAAGGTGTTTAGTGGCCCATCAACTTGATCGCGTTGACCTGAAAATCCTCTCTATATTGCAGGAGGATGGACGCATTACCAATGTGGAATTGGCCAAGCGCGTTGGAATCTCTGCACCGCCTTGTCTTCGACGGGTCCGACATTTGGAGCAAGAAGGCTTTATTGTTGGGTATCATGCCGATTTAGATCCACAAAAATTGGATTTTCATATCACCGTGTTCGTGATGGTGGGGTTATCATCGCAGGCCAAAGCAGATTTGGAGTTGTTTGAAAAACGTGTTCGTAGTTGGCCATTTGTTCGCGAATGTCACATGTTGAATGGCGAAATAGATTTCATTCTGAAATGTGTTGCCCCAGACCTGCCAAGATTTCAGGAATTTCTGGAAAATCAGCTCTTACCAACATCAAATGTTGCAAGTGTGAAAACCTCACTCACCATCCATCGTTCAAAAATGGCCCATGGGGTGCCGCTGGAAAATTAAAATTAGATGTAATCGACCTTGAGGATTTCGTAGGATCGTCCGCCACCGGGCGTCATCACTTCGACAACATCACCTTCCTCTTTTCCGATAAGGGCCCGTGCGACAGGTGATGTGATGGAAATACGGCCCTCTTTAAGGTCAGCTTCAATTTCGCCAACAATTTGATAACGAGATTCTTCCTCGGTTTCCTCATCAACCAGATGAACCGTGGCACCGAATTTGACCTTGCTTCCAGACAGGGTTGCAGGATCAATAACTTGGGCACGGGATTGCATGTCCTCAAGCTCGAGAATACGACCCTCGATAAAGGATTGGCGTTCTTTTGCAGCATGATATTCTGCATTCTCCGAGAGATCACCATGTTCACGCGCCTCGGCAATCGCCTTGATGACGGTACTACGGCCTTCGCCCTTAAGATTTTTAAGCTCTGCCTCAATCATGTTGAAGCCGCGTAGTGTCATGGGCAGTTTGTCCATTGATGCCTCGTTATTTCGAAAATGCCGTTATATTGGTCTGCAGGAAGTGGGGTTTTAAGCGTAGTGTTGCAAGGGGCATACTTCAACCCCTAGATCTTGTTGTGCCCGTATGGCTCTCGCTGCAATTAATGCAGACCGGATGGTGGTGAAATATGGGACTTTCATCTGGACCGTGCTTCTGCGGATGGAAAAGGAGTCCGCAATCGCTTGCGCCCCTTCAGTTGTGTTAATCACCAGTTGTACGTCACCATTTTTGATGTGATCGACGATATGCGGGCGACCTTCGAGCACCTTATTTACATGATCCACCGCAATGCCTCTTGAGTTAAGGAAGGAGCGCGTTCCCCCTGTCGCTATTAATCTAAACCCGGCCGCACAAAGAAGCTCGGCGGTTTCTAAAAGTTCTGTCTTATCGGCATCACGAACGGAGAGGAACACACAGCCCCCATCAGGTAGTTTGTTGCCTGCCCCTTGTTGGCTTTTAAGGAAGGCGGCCTCAAATGATGTGCCAATTCCCATGACTTCGCCGGTTGACCGCATTTCTGGGCCAAGAAGCGTATCTGTTTGGGGGAATCGGGCAAAAGGAAGCACTGCCTCTTTCACCGCAATATGATCAAGTTTTCCTGGGTTGGTGTAGCGATCTTTCAATGAAGCTCCGGCCATGATGCTTGCGGCAATCGCGGGCAATGGTCTCCCGATGGCCTTGGCCACAAATGGTATGGTCCGCGATGCCCTTGGGTTCACTTCAAGAATGAAGATTTCATCTATGCCATCGATCTTTTTGATGGCGAACTGAACATTCATCAGGCCGCGAACTTCAAGCGCCCTGGCAAGCTCAATTGTCTGATGCTTCAATTCCTGGATTAGCTCTTCGGACAGAGAAAATGGGGGAAGGGCGCAGGCGGAGTCGCCAGAATGAATGCCTGCCTCTTCGATATGTTCCATAATTCCCGCCACTTCCACATGGCTGCCGTCGCTGATGGCATCAACATCAACCTCCACGGCGTGGTCGAGGTAACTATCAAGGAGAACAGGGCTTGTGCCCGATACAATGACCGCTTCGTCCACGTAACGGTTGAGGTGGTCCTCATCGCGAACAATTTCCATGGCGCGGCCACCGAGCACGTAGGATGGTCTGATAACGAGCGGGTAACCAATGTCATTGGCAATCGCGATGGCTTCTTCTCTTGAGCGGGCAATACCATTTTGGGGTTGGCGCAGATTGATGCGTTCCAGCATGTCTTTGAAACGTTCGCGATCCTCGGCCAGGTCGATCATGTCAGGTGAGGTGCCCAAAATAGGAATGCCGGCATCTTCCAAACCCTCAGCAAGTTTGAGCGGGGTCTGGCCGCCGAATTGAACAATCACACCGATCACCTCGCCGGAAGCCTGCTCGCGTTCGATGATCTCAAGAACATCCTCATGCGTCAGTGGGTCGAAATAGAGACGGTCCGAGGTGTCATAATCGGTAGAGACCGTTTCTGGGTTGCAGTTGACCATGATTGTTTCAAAGCCATCGGCAGAAAGAGCCATGGCCGCATGACAACAGCAATAATCAAATTCAATTCCTTGCCCAATGCGGTTTGGGCCACCACCAAGGATCACTACTTTTTGGGAATTTGTGACAGCCGCTTCACAAGCATCGGCCCAATGCCCCGAGGTCTCATAGGAGGAGTACATGTATGGTGTTGCGGCAGGAAATTCCGCGGCACAGGTGTCGATACGGCGGAATGAGGGGCGAATGTCGCACCCCTGACGCCGCCGGCGAACTTCTTCTTCCGTGAGGTTGCACAGGCTGCCAATGCGGGCATCAGAGAAACCGAGGCTTTTTATTGTTTGCAGATCGTCAGGGTTGGCCGGGAAACCGCCTTCCACAAGCAATTGTTCTGCGTGAATGATCTGCTCAAATTGCTCAAGGAACCATGGGTCAATTTTGGACACCTGATGTATTTCACTGACGCTCAGCCCAAAGCGCAAGGCTTCGGCCACAGCCAGGATCCGCTCGGGTGTGGGAATGGCCAGGGCCGCCATCAAAATATTGCGGTCGTCACCTTGACCCAGATTCTTGATGCCTGGCGATGAAAAACCATCGAGCCCAGTTTCCATGGAACGAAGTGCCTTTTGAAAGGATTCAGCAAAGTTGCGGCCAATGGCCATGGCTTCACCCACGGATTTCATGGAGGTACTGAGAATGCTTTCGCTGCCGGGGAATTTTTCAAAGGCGAAGCGTGGAATCTTCGTGACCACATAATCAAGAGTTGGTTCGAAGCTTGCAGGTGTGACGCCTGTGATTTCGTTGGTTAGCTCATCAAGCGTGTAGCCAACAGCAAGCAGGGCGGCGACTTTGGCAATTGGAAAACCAGTGGCCTTAGAGGCAAGGGCCGACGAGCGAGACACGCGTGGGTTCATCTCAATCACGGTCATGCGGCCGTCTGCAGGATTTAGGGCGAATTGCACATTTGATCCGCCGGTTTCCACCCCGATTTCACGCAACACCGCAATCGATGCATCACGCATGATTTGATATTCTTTGTCCGTGAGTGTTTGGGCCGGCGCCACCGTGATGGAGTCACCTGTGTGAACGCCCATGGGGTCAACATTCTCAATGGAGCAAATGATAATGGCATTGTCCTTGCGATCACGGACAACCTCCATTTCATACTCTTTCCAGCCAAGGACGGATTCTTCCACGAGAACTTCACCCACGGGTGAGGCATCGATGCCACCAAGCACAATTCGTTCAAATTCTTGCCTGTTATAGGCAATACCGCCGCCGGTGCCACCTAGGGTAAAAGATGGCCTGATGATTGCGGGCAAGCCTACTTTTTCAAGGGCTTCAAGTGCTGCAGAAAGGTCATGAACCACGAAGCTGGCGGGTGATTCCAGGCCGATGCGGTCCATGGCTTCCCGGAATAATTGTCGATCTTCCGCCTTGGCGATGGCTTTCCGGTCAGCGCCAATGAGTTCCACGTTATGTTGTTCCAAGATGCCCTGTTCCGCCAGTTCCAAGGCCACATTGAGTGCTGTTTGACCACCCATGGTGGGCAGGATGGCGTCTGGTTTTTCCTTTTCGATGACCTTGGTCACATATTCTGCCGTAACGGGCTCAACATAAGTGGCGTCCGCCATGGCGGGGTCGGTCATGATGGTGGCCGGGTTGGAGTTCACCAAAATAATTCGATAGCCTTGTTCACGTAAGGCGCGGCAAGCCTGGGTTCCTGAATAATCAAATTCACATGCCTGACCGATCACAATTGGACCGGCGCCAATGATGAGAATGGACTCGATGTCTGTTCTTTTTGGCATGCGGTGTCTCCGTTCGGGCGGGCGGGCGCGCTCCACGCCGCTGGGATTTTTAAACCCATCAAGTTGATTATGAAAGATGCTTTGGTGGCGATTAAGCTTTCAGGCTATCCAAATTGTCGTCGGCGAAGGCATCATGGTTATTTTTTGCCTGATCCTCATCGGCCAGCTTGCGCGGTGCCTTTCGTGGGCGGCGCACCAGGTTTTCGCCATCAAAATCAGCACAGCCTTTCTCAATGGCGTAACATGCGAGGCGAACATAAAGTGGGATTTCCACCGCCTTACCATCACGTTCACCAGTTTCGTAATATTGGATCATGCGTTTTTTGAGCCCAAGACAATCTGCAGCATCTTTTTGCTTGAGATCCATGCGCTTGCGCCAGGATTTAAATTGTTTTGAGGTCATTCCAATTGGGGTCAGTTCCACGTCTTTTTTACCTTTGGTCTTGCTTCCACCCATTGCAGATGCCCCCCAACATCGCGAAACCCTAGGTAGGTTAACGCAATTTTCTTGGCGGACAAACCACTTTAAGGTGCAAAAAGTGCTATTTGTTTAGCAAATTGAGAAAATAATTCCTCAGCTTCGCGTGGGCCTGGCGAAGCTTCGGGATGGTACTGAACAGAAAAAGCACGCCCATCATTGGTGGCAAGCCCACAATTTGTGCCATCAAACAAAGATGAATGTGTCTCTTTTACATGACTTGGCAGGCTTGCGGCATCGACGGTGAATCCATGGTTCATGGAGGTAATGAAGACACGGCCATCATGGAGCTGTTTCACCGGATGATTGACCCCATGATGCCCGAATTTCATTTTTTTGGTTTTGCCGCCGATGGTTAGGGCCAAAAGCTGGTGGCCTAAGCAGATACCGAAAATGGGAATTTGTGCATCCAATGCCCATTGGATGACGGGGGCAGTTACCTGATATGTGGCAGCCGGATCGCCTGGGCCATTGGACAAGAAAAGGCCGGCTGGATTTTCAGCTTTTACTGCTTCAACTGTTGTGTTGGCGGGATGGACCACAACCCTAAAACCTTGCTGCCGCAGGTGGCGCAAAATGTTGGTTTTCATCCCATAGTCAATCGCAACCACGGTTTTTGTGCTTGCTGGTGGTTCTTTGCGCCACAAACCTTCATGCCATTCATAGGGTTGTTCGGTGGACACGTCACTGGCCAGGTCAAGCCCCTCTAGGCCACCCCAAGCATGAAGCTCATCCAGGGTTTTTTCCCGGGCACCCGGTTGCAGTGGGTTAATAATGGCTGCTTTCATTGCACCGCGGTCACGAAGGATGCCAGCGACCAAGCGGGTGTCAATTCCTGCTATGGCGGTGAGGCCTTGAATTCTGGCCCAATCTTCCAGCCCCGATGCTGAACGCCAATTTGACGCATGGATATTGCGCTCACGCACCACAAACCCCCGGGCATGAACCTTTTGGCGTTCGTTGTCCTCCAGATTCGTTCCCACATTACCAATATGAGGGTAGGTGAAGGTGATTAACTGGCCCGCATAGGATGGGTCCGTGAGTGTCTCCTGATAGCCTGTCATGGCGGTGTTGAAGCATAATTCACCGATAACGATATTTTCCGCGCCCATCCCAAAGCCCGAAAAAAAAGTGCCATCTTCCAAAAGAAGTCCGGCGTTTCTGTCCATTCCCACCAATGCTTTCATGGACCACCCCAACTACACATCTCAACAAAGCCCGCCCGTGATTAGACCAAGCTTGGGGCGCTTAGCAACATGTCCGGTTGGGAAGTGGTTGATTGCCGTTGTTATATCTTAGTAGAAGCCGTCAGGCGCCTAGAGACCGGCGTGGGAAACATGAAGGGCCATCAGGCATGCGCAACAAATTTATGGACGACATGAAAGACGCCATGCGTGGCGGAGACAAGGAAAAGGTGGCAACCCTACGTTTGATCATGGCGGCCCTGAAAGAGCGTGACATTGCTTCGAGGTCGGAAGGTGTTGAGGATGGCGTCGGTGATGATGAGGTCATTGCCATTCTTGCCAAAATGATCAAGCAACGTGAGGAATCCGCAAAGGTTTATGACCAGGGTGGGAGACCCGAAATGGCCGATGCCGAAAGGCGGGAAGTTGAAATTATTAAAGCTTATCTCCCGAGCCAGCTTTCCGAGGATGAAGTTGCCGAGGCAATTGATCTTGCCATCAAAGACGCGGAAGCCAGCTGCTTAAAGGATATGGGCAAGGTGATGGCCCTGCTCAAAGAACGTCACGCTGGGCAACTTGATTTTGGTAAGGCATCGGCGGCCATACGCACTAAGCTTCAGGAACTGGCATAGATTTATTCATCGTGTTTTTTTCTGTCCCGGCCATGGCGCGCGGTTTCACGAAGAAATTCAAACAAAATGGCACCTGCAAATAATGGCATGCCCACGCTTAATGCGCCGCCCAAAATAAGGGTGGTCAGACCTATTTCGCCCCATATGTATTTCTGCAAGCCCCAATAAGCGAGGTATGCGGCCAGCAACATCAAAATGACGCTCGCCAGGTAGAGGAAAATACGTGTGATGTTCATTTGTTTCTCGACGATTTTTAAGATCGGATGCTGCTGTGGTCGCGCCATGAATTCAAACCACATCCAAAGGTCTTTGTCATGCAGCGTTTGATGGACATCATGGCATCCAGTCACCCTTCTTTTATGGATGTGTTGGAGGCTTCCCGGACCCGGCGGGGTGGTTTTTTTAGGAATCTGACCCTGGCAACCATGGCTGATGGCCCTGATCTACGAATTGTTGTTTTGCGTGCCATCACATCCGATGGTTTGGTGATGTTCACCGACAAAAGAAGCCCCAAATATGAACAATTGGGACATGATAACAGAGCTGCCATACATGCCTACGACCCCAAGACCAAGTTGCAGGTCAGGGGGTATGGGCAATGTGCGTTGCTGGTGGGTGCGCAAATTCCCACCGAATATCTTCACGAAGCCATGCAAAGACCTGAGGATTATGCGCGCATGTCAAAGCCAGGAAGCAAAATAATGCCTGCGGCGCCAGTGACAATGAACTTAGATGAGGCCCCCAACAACCTGGCAGTTATTCTGTTGAGACCCCATTTATGGGATATGTTGGAATTGCATGACGAAGGACATCGTCGTTTCGAATGGGGCCTGGAATCAGGAAAATGGGTTGGCTCTTGGCGCACCCCATAGGATGTTGAAAGCATGGACAGAAGTTTTTTGGATCAGTTGCGACAACAGATATCCCTAAGGGATCTCATCGGGCGTTATGTGCAATGGGACCGAAAAAAATCTGAGGAAGGTAAGGGGATACTCTGGGCATGCTGCCCCTTCCATCAAGAAAAAACACCGAGCTTCAAAGTGGATGTGGGGCGCGGTCAATATTATTGTTTTGGCTGCCATAAAAAGGGTGATGCCATCACTTTTTTGCAAGATCGCGATGGGCTTGGTTTTGTCGAGGCTGTTCGCCAATTGGCTGACATGGCGGGCCTTCCCATGCCGGAAGGCGATGCCCCAAAGGGCCCAGACCTGAAACCACTTTATCGAGCCATGGAGGTGGCACAGGATTTTTTTGTTGACCAATTAAAGGCCAAGTCAGGTTTTCAGGCACGCTCTTACCTGGTACGCCAGCGCGGCTTGTCCCCCGAAGATGCGAAGCATTTTGGCATTGGCTATGCGCCAAATTCTTGGGACATGCTTGTGGCTGAATTAGAAAAATCATCTGTTTCATTGGCGGACGCAACCACGGTTGGCTTGGTGTCCAAAAGCGATCGAGGGCAGGGCCATTACAGCCGTTTCCGGGGCCGAATTATGTTCCCCATTCATGATGTTCGTGGCCGCTTAGTGGCCTTTGGCGGGCGGCTGATGGAGGGCGAAGGGGCGAAATATTACAACAGCACAGAGACGCCAATTTTTAGTAAGAAAAAGACACTTTATAACCTTCATCAAGCCCGGGCCCAAGGACGGAGAGACGATCCCTTGATTGTGGTGGAAGGCTATATGGATTGTGTGGCCTTGCATAAAGCCGGTTTTGGGCGCGTGGTGGCGCCCATGGGAACTGCCATGAATGAAGAACATCTTCATGAATTATGGAAATATTGCGGCGAACCGATCGTGTGTCTTGATGGTGACAACGCAGGCCTTGGTGCCGCGGACCGCCTGGTGGCCATTTCCTTGCCCCTGGTGCAGCATAACAAAACCTTAAAATTTGTTGTGCTGCCCGATGGTCAAGATCCAGATGATTTTCTAACCAAGCAAGGCCCCGAGGCATTTGCGCGTATGATTTCAGGCGCACAACCTCTGGCGGATTTTTGTTGGGCGCGCGAGTACCAACGAACCCCGTTGCACACGCCGGAACAAATCGAGGGGCTTAAGGCGCGTTTGCGAAATCTCATCCAACAGATAACCAACGCCCCCCTTCGGGAGGGTTACAAACAACATATGCAATTAAAGTTGCAGGAACATGGTTTGTTGTCGGGCCCGAAGCCGTTGCGTCCCATGCGCAAGACAAAACTGCCCCCGCTTGAAGCATCACAGCCTAATAGGGAAGCATTGATGTTGGGGCTCCTTCTGGGGCAGCCTCGGTTGCTTGAAGAGGTCGCAGAACAACTGGCGGGGTTGAGTTGTGGGGATGCTGGTTTGGACAAGCTTCGCATGGCCTTATTGGAGAGCATCTCATCGGCAGACGATTCGTTGCCCCTTGACGCCAACATGCTTGCGAGGCATCTGATGAATTCGGGTCTTCAGGACATGGTGCAATCTTGCGAGGATGTCACGCGTTTGTTGTATCCTAATTTGGTACACATGCCGCACGAAGACATTCGCGTACATTGGAAAAGTATCGCCAAGTGGCAGCAACAGAACCTCCTTCGCCAACGACTTAATGAGTTGAAGCTTGCGGTCTCCGAGCAAGGGCTGACCAGCGAGTTGCTGGGCGCCATCGAGGCGACCAAGCAGGATCTTCAAGCATTGGACGATTGAGCGACGGAAAATGAAGATGCCGCTGACTTTTGTTGGTGGTTTGGTTGAAAGATGGGAATTGGTCGGGAGTATTCATGAGCGAAGAGTCTCAGGATCAGGTTAAAGACGAAAATAATCAGGATACAGATTCTGCTAATGCAGATCTTTCCATGGCTAAGGTCAAAAAGCTTATCGCCAAGTCTAAAGAGCGTGGCTTTGTGACCTATGACGAGGTGAACTCTGTCTTGCCATCGGAACAATTTTCTTCGGAGCAAATTGAGGACATTCTGGCGCAGATGTCAGAAATGGGCATCAATGTTGTGGAAAGCGAAGACGACGTCGAGGAACAGGAAGCGGCAACCGACGAGGCAGCAAGTCCTGCCAAGACAAAAGGCAAAGAGGGTGGCTTTGACCGCACCGACGATCCCGTGCGCATGTACCTGCGCGAAATGGGCTCAGTTGAGCTTTTGTCTCGCGAAGGTGAGATTGCCATCGCCAAAAGAATTGAGGCTGGGCGCAACGCCATGATTGGTGGTTTGTGCGAATCGCCACTTACCTTCGAGGCCATCACGGTTTGGCGTGACGAGTTGAATGAAGGGAAGGTGCTTCTTCGGGAAATCATCGATCTTGATGCCACGTTTGGCAAAAATGGGGACAGCATAGACGCGGAAGCCGACAGCGATAACGAAAATGCTGACGATGGTTTTGATGATGATGCCGGAGACGCCAATGACGATGGTGACGAGGGCAATTTGTCCTTGTCGGCCATGGAAGAGGCATTGAAGCCATCTGTATTGGAAACTTTTGAGAAGATTGCCTCGGATTACGTGGAGTTGCGCAAAATCCAAAATCGCCGCATCGAGGCAGCATTAAGCAATCAGGAATTTATGCAGGGTGAGGAAACTGAGTATCAGCGGATCCGACAGGAAGTTGTTGATCTGGTGAATTCATTGCACCTCAATAATGCCCGAATTGAATCATTGATCCGCCAATTATATGCCATCAACCGCGAATTGACGGCCACGGAAGGTCAATTGATGCGCCTGGCTGAGCGCCATAAAATTGAGCGCAAATCATTTCTTGATAACTACCTTGGTTGTGAGCTTGACCCAGATTGGTGTGAGCGCGTCGCGGGCAATAACGCCAAGTGGAAAAAGTTTATTGAGAAAGATGGGGAAGAGGCAGAGGGCCTTCGTGACCAAATATCGCGTATTGGTCAAAAATCTGGTCTTCAAATCAACGAATTCAGGCAGATGGTTTCTGTCATTCAACGGGGGGAGCGCGAGGCGCGCCAGGCCAAAGAAGAAATGGTCGAGGCCAACTTACGCTTGGTGATTTCGATTGCCAAAAAATACACCAACCGCGGCCTGCAATTTCTTGACCTTATTCAAGAGGGCAATATTGGCTTGATGAAGGCCGTGGACAAATTTGAATATCGACGGGGTTATAAGTTTTCGACCTATGCAACCTGGTGGATTCGTCAGGCGATCACGCGTTCCATTGCTGACCAGGCGAGAACCATCCGTATTCCTGTGCATATGATTGAAACCATTAACAAATTGGTGCGCACGTCACGCCAAATGCTGCATGAGATTGGTCGTGAACCAACCCCGGAGGAATTGTCTGAAAAGCTTCAAATGCCTTTGGAGAAAGTCCGCAAGGTCATGAAAATTGCCAAGGAACCTGTTTCCCTTGAGACACCCATCGGCGATGAGGATGATTCAAGCCTGGGTGACTTCATTGAGGATAAAAATGCCGTATTGCCCGTTGATTCGGCGGTGCAGTCCAACCTTAGGGACACCACCACAAGGGTGCTTGCATCCTTGACCCCAAGGGAAGAGCGGGTGTTACGCATGCGTTTTGGTATCGGCATGAACACGGACCATACGTTGGAAGAAGTTGGGCAACAATTCTCCGTGACCCGAGAGCGTATCCGTCAGATTGAAGCTAAGGCATTGAGAAAGCTTAAGCATCCGAGCCGCTCCAGAAAAATACGCTCTTTCTTGGACAATTGATTTCTGGCTGCTGTCGGTGGCATTAAATCTTTAAGGGCCTGTAGCTCAATTGGTTAGAGCCGACCGCTCATAACGGTCTGGTTGGGGGTTCAAGTCCCTCCGGGCCCACCATTTTTCGTTGTTTTCATGACGATGGTATTTAGTTGGCGGCCAACTGGTCGTTTGTCATGCCGGTTTCGGCAAAAATTTGCTCCAAATTTTGACCTGCTTCAATAAAGCTTTTGGGGTCGAAGGGCTTTCCATGTTGTTGGATTTCATAATGAAGGTGGGGGCCGGTCGAACGTCCGGTGTTGCCCAGGGTCCCAATGGGGTCGCCAAGGCGCACCTTTTGTCCTTTTTTAACCAAGATTTTGTCGAGGTGGGCATAGAGACTCTTCATGCCATGTTCATGCGCAATAGCCACCATCTTGCCGTAACCATTTTTATTTGTGGCTTCGGTTACAATACCGTGACCTGATGCCAATATGTTCGTTCCCCGTGGCCCCTTGAAGTCGAGTCCTTCATGGAACGCGCGTTTTTTTGTGAAGGGATCGATACGGTAGCCAAATCCACTGCTGACTTCGAGGTTTTTGACCGGCTTCGATAAGGGCAAGGCTTGGTGCAACCTGGTCAGTTCTTTTCTTAACGCAAAGGCTTCGGCCAGCATCAAATTGGTGGTCTTGGTTGACAAGAGGGGTGTCTTCTTATTGTCGATGAGGGCGTAGGGAACTGGAATGGTGTTGGATGTTTTTTTGATGAGGCCAGTGATTGGCAGATTGGCATCCTCAAAACCCCGACGCACCAAACCAATTCTGCTTTTCATGTCTCGTTTTAACTCGATGACATTTCGTTCAATGAGCCACATGCTTCTGCTGGTCCTGGCAGCAGAAATATGTGCCGTCTCGGTCAGGTTGCGCAGTCGGTCGATAACCCTTTTTCCTTCAAGGGCAAGACGCTCCAGCGTTGCCGTGCTTATGAAATCCGACGCATCTGATTGTGCGGCATTTGCCACCGTGGTGAGGTTAATCAGAATCGCGGGCTCTTCTGCCAATTCCATGATTGCCGTTTGATGGTTGATTGCTTCCCCACGCATATCCCTCATTTTTTCCACGATATTTTCTGTATGTTGGTGGATGGCTGCACTGCGCAAATAAAGCCCCAAAATGGTGGGGTGGAGGTCATGATCCTCAGCAATTTTTTCCGCCCCACCGAGCTCATTGTTGATCATTTCAACCCGACCATTTTCTGCATAAAGCTGGTCCATTTGGATAGATAATGTCCTGAGCAAGCTTTTAATATCTTCGCGATTGGCCGAAACCTCCGCAATGACTTTTTGCCTATGTGAGTTTTCAACAGCCACATAGCCAAAAACCATCATGCTAATGAGGCCGAAGAGGCCTAGCATCAGGCTAAGGTAGTTGCGTGATTTCCTGTTGCGCTTCGGCAAATTCCAAATCCTTTACGGCAAATTTCTCCAGCATGTATATGACAGCTGTCCCGAGAGCACAAAGCTGAAAGTCTCATGGCCCTAATTGTCCGAACAAAGAATACCCAACGAGCACGTGCACGGGCCCACCTTGTGGCGCAAGCTAAATTCTTGACCATGGATATCGTGGCATTGACTGATTTTGTCCATGAGCAAGCTGCGCTCAATCCGTTTTTGAAGTTGCGGGGCATCCCATCGTCGCATGCCTACGCAGACGAACAACAGGCCGTGACGAGTTTATGGTCACAGATAGATGACCAAATTGCCATCAGTTTTTCCAATCAGGAACAGCAAAAAATTGCGCAATTTTGTTTGGAGCTTCTGGATGAGGCAGGACGTCTGCCAGAAAATGTCATCGATCAACTCGGACAAAAAGGTTTTGAGCGAAAGCTTGCCCGCAAGGTGATCGAGCGTTTGCAAGAATTCGGGCCACCTGGTGTTTTTGGTCTGGGCATGGTTGGCCAATATCGTTTGCAACTGTTGGCGGTGGGCTTTAAGCCCAGCGATTTGACATTAAGATTGCTTGGTTATTGGCAAGATTTGTTGGAAAAAGGTTTGGCGCCTGTTGCGGCCATGCTGGGTGAAGATGTCATGGCATGCCGGGATGCGCTCGAATTGCTTGTGCGGCATGGACATCCCATTTCAATGAATGAATATGCAGAAAAAGCAGTCCCGCCTGAGGTGGAAATCCTAGGGCTTCAGCCGCCTCAATTTTCATTCCTCAATGACCTATGCAGCCAGGTGGAATTTGACCATCATTCATGGGCAGCATGGCGTGTCCAACAGATTGGCGAAGAGATGCTTCAAGCCAAAAATGAAGCGGATCGACTTGTCTCCGCGCTGAAGGAGCGCCGGCGGATAATGGTGGAAGTTTTGAATCACGTCATTATTCGGCAAGCTGGGCGTTTTGTTGAGCCACAGATGCCGCTTCAACCACTGACGATGGTTGAGCTTGCCAAACATGTTGGTGTTGCTGTTTCCACGATTTCACGGATGGCCAGCCACCTTTTGATGATTTATCAAGGGCGTGTCATCTCATTGCGATCACTTTTTGCCAACCCCATTGGGCGAGATGCGCCTCTCTCAGCTGAAGGGCTTATGCACGAACTGCGCCAACAGGTGGCTGAAGAGGAATGGCCATTAACTGACCAACAATTGCAGCAAAACATTGATTTGGATGGTTGGTCACCCAGCGTGAGCAGTATTGGCAAATACCGACGCCTTGCAGGCATCCCGGACGTTCGTGCACGACGTGCATGGGTCCGCTATTTGCCTCATGAGCCACGTTACTGGCTGGAATCTCTCCGGATGGTTTGAAGATTCCACAGAGAAAAAATGGTTGTCGCTGGGGCCACTAAGAAAAATTTAACGTAAAGCCAGCCATTATCATCCAAAAAAATACGGGCCAGTTCATTGGTGAGGGCGAGGGCGAAAAAAAATACGCACCAACGCAACTCCAACCGCTGCCAAAGATCATTGCTAAGCTGGAACATATGACCAAAAAAACGTTCCAAAATACCTCCATGATAGAGGTATGACCATGCAAGCCCTGTGCCAAAGATAATATTTGTGATGGTTGGCTGAACCTTAATGAAAAAGGGGTCTTCCAGGATAACGGTCACAACACCCAGCCCGACCACCATGCTGCCTGCAACAAGCGCGAAGAGCGGCAAGCGCTTTTGCAACCATACGGAAAGACCCGTGGCGATGGCGGTGCTTAACAGATAGACCAAGGTTCCGGTAATGATGCCATCAATGCTGTTGGCGATGAAAAAAAACGTCAATGGCAAAAAGTCCAACAACGCCGCCCGCAACCCAAGCCAAATTTTTCTGTTCATGCGTCGCCTTTCGCGCTCGCCCGTGATTTCATCATGTCCCTGCTGAAGAGATAGATGCCGCTGCCGATAATCAAGCTTGCGCCGATAAGCGTCGCGATCGTGGGAATATCGTCAAAGAACAAATATCCAAATAGGGCCATCAGCAAGAGCTGGCTGTACATGTAAGGTGCGATATTCGGGGCCGGGGCCAATCCATGGGCGCAGGTGTAAAAATAATGGCCGATGCCGCCAAAAAAACCTGTCATGAGAAGTGCCATCCAAGAAAGGATGTCTTTGGGCCATACCCAAGCATCTAGGGCAGGCCAGGCAAGCAAGACAAACCCACCAACCACCGTATAGGTAAAGGTGATGTTCACACCTTCGCGGCTCGTGAGCCAGCGTGTGGATATGTTGAAAACCCCAAGGCATAAGGTTGCTGCAATCGAATAAATAATCGCCCAATGCATGTCAGCGTCCCATGGGCTCGTGACAATCAAAACGCCGATAAAGCCAGTGATAATGGCCAGCAATCGTCGAATTCCCACCCATTCACCAAGGATGGGGCCAGCGAGCAAAGAGACGATGAAGGGGGTCGCGAAGAAGATCGCAACTGTTTGGTCCAATTGCAAATATTGAATGGCCTGAAAATTAAAAAATGTCGTGCCGGCCATCAAAATCGTTCGGAAACCCTGGGTCACGGGATAACGGGTTTTAAACCGTGCCAATTCGCCCCAAAGAATTAAAAGCCCAAGCAAAATGGTGCCATGGGACACAAACCTTATCCAAACCACTTGAATAACAGGCAAGGATGCTTCCAAGGGTGAGGCAGGGTCCACAAGAATTTTTGCCAATGCATCCAAAAAGGCAAAACAGGTGACCGCAGCCAGCATGAACAGCGCAGCTTTGAAATCTTGGGACATGGAAATTGGAAATCCTTGTGTGAGGTCCTATAGACCAAAATCGTTAATAACGTGACAGGTTTGCAAGGACTTTATCAATAGGCAATACTTGGGCAGCCAAATCTGCAAATTCTTTCATCACAATTTGGCATTTCTCCAAATTGCCAAGCGCATTGGTGCATTTGATCACATCGGTTGCCTGATCTTTTTCACGCATCAATTTTCCTAGCCACAATGACGGGTTGGACCTGGCGGTGCGTCCAACCAAGGCGCGCAATGAATCACAATCGGTGCGAAGCTTTTGCAGCAAGCGGTTGAGTCCGATATCACGAATTGATGCCGGGCAGGCACGCCACGCAATATCTGCAGTGATCAATGGAAACACCGCCAAAATATCAAGTTGCCCACGATCAACCAGCGTTAGCCCGTAGCGAACGGAATCCTGCGGCCAGAAGGAATAAGAGTTTACAAAAGTAACCGTACCAAGAAAACGCTCTGGTGGTGTTGGTGGGGGGGCAATGTAATTTGGTAGCTCCGGAAGGGGGATATTTGTGCGTACAAAACCTAGGGCCTTGTCCGTCCCACCGGTTGGCGCAAACATGTCGTCCTGGTTTTTCTTCAAGGAAATCAAATAGACGCGATAACCAACTGACATGGTTTCCATGCGGACCAGAAGGCCGGTGTCATCCCCCGTTTTCACCGCGCCGGAAAACACCCCGCGTTCCTCCTCTTCCAACGACACAGATATTTTCTGGAATCCTGGAATAATAATTGTTGCCTCGGTCGGAGGGGTCTGGTCGGTGGTTAATGTGGCACCTTCCATGGAATCGAGGCCACGATATTCCTCCGCCGCAGACAAGCTGGGCATGATGAGCCAGAATAAGAGCAAAAATTTAAACTTCATGGCACGACTTTTTAAATCTTTGCCCACGTAAGATATAGCTTTCTGCACTTTTGGTGATGCCAATGATCTCCGCTTCATTGAGTGGTCTGATGGCCTTGGCGGGGCGCCCAATAATCAATTGCCCTTCATCAAATATTTTGTTTTCAGTGATGAGTGAACCAGCGCCCACAACACAATTATCAGGGACCACAGCACGGTTCATGATGATCGCACCCATGCCAATAAGAACATTATTGCCAATGGTGCATCCGTGAAGAATGACCCCATGTCCGATGGTTGTGTTCTTTCCAATGGTAAGCGGGCAGCCTGGGTCTGTGTGAAAAACGGAGTTTTCTTGCACATTAGAGCCGTCACCTATGGTGAGGGGTTCATTGTCCCCACGCAATTGGGCGCCAAACCAGATGGAGCTATCCAAACCTAAATGCACAGCACCCATCAGGTGAGCCCCCGGTGCGATATAGCAACGTTTCTCATCGGCGAATGTTGGGCGCCGCCCCTCGAATTCATAAAGTGGCATGGCGTTAATTTGTCCTGCCAAGCCAACGAAAACAACGATTTAGTTCTGTAAGCGTGTGGCGCTGGGTGCAAAATGCTTTTTCAGTAAGTCCGCGCGACGCAGCCTCACATTGATCAAGATTCCGTGTGGCGATGCCAACGCACAAGTCAACATCATCCTGTTTCGTCCAACGTTGGATATCTTCGTCCGGGATGTTGCCATTGGTCAATATATGCATGGCCCCAAGGGCCAAAATTCGCTCCATTGCCGATGGTGTCTGGTTGCTTCCCCTGCGGTAAAAAGGGGTGTCACCAACATGAACTGCTGGTGCCGCCGCATTACGTTTGCGCGGAAGGGGGGCGATAGCACCATGACTTGGGAAGTCCGTTGCTTTTTTGGTAATTCTCGCGCCCACATAATCGGCCAAGTTTGCGGAAAAATCTGTTTCGGCCAGGTTACGGCGCACAACCACGTGCAGTGCTTCGATGGCACCAGGAACATTTATAATATCAGATGGGGCATCACGAATGATCTGCATGGCCTGATCGGCGGGGCCCATTGCCAAAACGCCATCATGGAAAGATCCTACGCCCGCTGCAATCACCGCGTTGCGCGCGATGAAGGCACGTGCCACTTTTTCCGCATCGATGACTTTGATGTTCCTGTTCAATTTTGCCAGCGCGTTGCTCGAGTAGAGACCCTTGCCCGTATGTTCCAAATGATAACGCAAATGGTCATATGGCTTGGTGTGGCTATTAAGCTTTGTCCAAGCGGGTGTGGCAACCACCATGAGGGCGAGGAAAATAACGAGCGGCTGGCGCATGATGAAGCATCCGGTTAACAAGTGTTTGTTGTGGCGCAAGGTCAAGCCTGAAGCGATTGCTGTCAACGCAAAAATGCATCCAAA